>Ga0116229_10008549_pt1 | contig 15878 bp, 9 predicted proteins | sample S1TSphgellanicum_3_FD_87313 | JGI IMG/M metagenome (GOLD analysis project Ga0116229, IMG submission 87313) | Host-associated microbial communities from peat moss isolated from Minnesota, USA - S1T2_Fc - Sphagnum magellanicum MG | ecosystem: Host-associated > Plants > Peat moss > Unclassified...
GCCCATATGGCCAATCACCTTCGTGTGCTCAATTTGATGTATGAGCAACAATAACATAGCTGATATTTTGTTGTTGATGCCTCTTTTTTTTTTATAAAAATTGCTAGGTAACCTATTATTGCACAATATAATCGCCATGTTAATGAAACATGATACATGAAATGGTGCATCAAACAATTGAGCTAACTCATGTATCTAGACCTTAATTGTCCTTGCATGGGCTTTTAAGCAATCGCCTAACACATAAGACATTAATCTGGCAGCATGTCTTGGAATTGAATACCTCATGGAGCACATAATTGTATTGCGACAAAACATAAGTTTCAATCCAACAATTTGGAAGGAACATGATATATATTTATAAATTCCCCCCTATTTTGTCCACCCACTACCATTGCCATCTTATGAATATATTTCCAAGTAGAGAAAAAAAGCTAAATGATATATGGCTAACACCACTTTTGTGAGAATTGCAATACTTTGTGCCTTCTTCAAATATGTGAGTAAGTAAAGTTGAATGAAAGTATATGCACATTTGCTTGCGAACAAGCAAAGGCATTAATTTACAAAGATTAAAAAATTGAATTTTCCATTTTCAAAATCACATATCATGGTTCGTGGGCCAATTCAACATTAAACTATTATCTTAAATGTTGAAATTTTCAAAAAAAAAAATTCTAAAGAAAGACAAAAAAAAATATGAGAGAATATTTGAAAATATATCAATTGTCAAAATGAAATCCTCAAAATTAATTAATTGTGCAATAAACATGTGTTGTAGTGGCCAAGGTACTACAATAATCAATATATCTATGGGTGCACATTTAAGAGTGATTCATTATTGATAAATCTCTCCAATTGCAAAATCATTATAAACAAATTGGTTGATAACAATGTGAAACACCTTCTACATACGTCATATATGATTTTAATAGGTCATTTTAAACCAAATGAACACCTTCAAACAACATCCAACCTTGGACAAAATTTTATTTATAATACAACAAATAACTTGATGTTGGAGTTGAATAAGCCTACAATGGGGCCACAATGTCATAATCTCTTTAAAAAAATCGTCAATTGCCCCATAGAACCATATGATAGGAACATGTTAATGTACATAGTACATATATTCATAAAGTGGCACCCATTCCTATGACCCTTTTCATCTTCACTTGGCCATCTCACACTTTCTTTGCACCCATCCTTAAAAGACCCCAAAACTTGGACCCAAAGCTCAAAAGTAGAGCTCCCAAAATTTTGACCATAGTTGTTTTTTTTTTTTTGAAAAGCTTGTACCTAAAGACCTTGTGCCTACTTATGGGTCTACTTATTTCTCAATTAAATATTTACCTAGGCTATGTATGCACCTACCAAATGTATTTACTTACTTACCTAACCAATTGCCCAACTACTTAAGTTATCAACCTACCTACCCACTTAGGCTACGTACCTACTTAGGTTCACAACCATTTGCCTAATGTATCTAACTATCTAGGCTATGTACCCAACTACCAAGGTTGCCAACCTAGCTACTTACTAAAACTATCTACCCATGTCCATAGTGTACCTACCTACCTAACTACTTAAGCTACCAACCCACTTATTTCATCTACCTACCTACTTAGGCTATTTACTTACCTACTAATGTACCTACCTACTTATTTTGGTCTACTTACTTGCCCACTTATGTACCCACCTACTTATATTACTTACACACCTAAGCTACCCACCTACTTAGATTATTTAACCAAGTTGGTTTGAACACAAAAGGTGAAACACATGGATTGGGGACCAAATTAGTTTAATGTCGAATTATTTTTAATTTTTTTTTTTTTTAAAGTTCAAAATGGTAATTGTTAATTTTGGGTCTTGCCACTAGTTTAAACTAGTGTTATCCTTGTATATGTTTCAAGTCTTGCATTTTGTGTAAGTGTAAAAGGCTCACCTACAACTTTGTAAATGTATAACACAAGATGTGTAACTATAAAACCATGTAAATTCATTTATATCGTGTAAAACAATGTTAAAATGTCACTTCTATTGGGGAGCGAGGTGGAGGAGTTTCTAAAAGCCTAAGCTATGGTGATGCATAACATTAAAAATGAAAATTTTACCCAAGCAACAATGTGGGGGAATGTGCACCCAATGTATTCACTAATAGCATCATAGTTTGTAGCTATCCTTTTGCCTAAAGTTTTGTGATTAGATTGTGTATAGCTTAACTAAAGGGAAGCACTTTCATAATACTATACCAATAGTAAAAGCTCCCCAAATAGAAGCTTTTACTTTATGTGCACCATTTTTTAATGTAGGACCAATCAAAGTGGCCCATTGCAAAAGAATCATTGAGTTTTGGGATACACCCAAAAGTAATTAATATGGATTGTAAATAGGTATAATCATTAAAGTTATATAATAAATATGCTTACATTTACTTGACATTGTATAAGTGTATTTGACAATCATTTACATTACCCTTATACATATATAGACACACACCCACACGATAGGTGGTGTAAGTGTAAAAAATTAGATGTCTAAATGTAAATGATTTACACACACGTGGGTTTACATGTTGAATATATGATCATTTACACTTACACACAACACTAATTTGGACCAAACTAATTGTGTAACTTACAACTTATAGTTGTTTCATGAATGTCTATATTACTTAGGTATGAAAAAACACCTTTTTATTTTAGTTTTATACCCATTTTTTATGAAGAACCTTTGGCTCTAGTTTTATACTTGGTTTCAATTCCAAAAATCAAACTTGATTTTGAGTAATTGAATTTGGAACCAATGGTTCTAATTTGGGCAACCACCCAACACTATTTTTTTCTTCTTAATATTTGAAAGCACCTCCATGCCTAGAAGATGCATTAATTAGTTGAAAAGACCTTTCTCCATCTACACTCAAACCTTCCACCATTTGCATGGCATATAAACAAGTTAAAAACCTTGCAAAATTTTATTTCTAAGGAAGGTTAGCTCTTGTGTGCCTCCCTTAATTTTTGGGCCTACACTCTCAAGGCTATGATTGACCCTTGAATTTAAGGGAGGCCCTTAGGATTTGACCTTCCCTTATATAAAAACAATGATCATATGGATTATCATGCCTCACACCCAAATTGGTCATATCCTTTGTAAAACCAAATTCATCAAGGGACTAGTTTTATGATTGACAAGGGTGACATATAAATAAAAAAGAATGATGAAAAGTGAATTTATCTTTGATTAATAGTGAGGTTGTAGACCTATGTTAACCTAACAAATGAAGAATGAACCTATAATCTTGGTAGATGAATAAAGATGTTTTAAAATGTAGCCAAGCATAATTAATGTAAAATAATGAACAAAGAGGAATGAAGTAATATAACACATTAATGTTTTTAAACTTTTAGTTATCAAAATTAGTTGATAAAAGAAGATAGAAATAACATTGTTGATGTGCCTCAAGTTTGTTTTGAACCTTCAGAGATGAACTTTTGAAATAACACAACGGAAAGAATTAGGTAGAAAGTAGGAAAACTTGGAGGCACACTCCGTAATTCCATGCACTTAGAAAAGAAAAGTGTGTAATAGCTATGGGATGGGAATTAGTTTAAGATAAAATAACAAGTTAAATGAACACCTCATGGACAAGCATGACCTACACAAGCTAAACAATGCAACTAGTTAGTGCAAATGGAGTCAATTTTGGGTCATGAATTTACTTTGGATTTAATACATTCACATGGCCCAAACTTGGGAGGAGACCACCACCCTCTTTTTTATAATATATTTTTAATCATGTCAAAAAAACTACATTGAAATGGCTAAAATGCCTAGGACTCCAAAGTGAGAATCCCAAAATTCCCAAGTTACGAATCTCGCAATTTTGCAAGTTCACAACTTCCTCATATGCATTCTAATTGAAGGGCTTCGGACTAGAAAATTGTAACCTTAAACCAAATCTCTTCAATTCAATGTTGCAAGCTTCCACCAAAGGTCATTTGACCCCTATTTTTTTGAATTTTAATGGTTGGGAATCATACTACTAATTTGATTCCCAACCCTTCTTTTGGCCATAACTCCATCTTCCAATTTCAAGTGGAGAATGCAAACTCACTTTCAACATTTACAATTTGAAAACTTTCCAATGGTATATTTTGATTCGGACAGGGTTTACCACCTACATGTTTGTCCCAAATATTTGGGACATTCCAAAACTCCCAACTCCCAAAAAAGGAAGTCATCTCAAAAGTCCCATGAATGTTTCCCCTTGACTCCCACAATGTGTTTACAAATCTCTCATGTTGTTCTTAGCCCATCTCATATTTACTTTGCTCCAACCTTGGTCACGACCATAGCCCAAGGCTAAAGGCATGACAATTATAATGTGCATATTCATTGATGAAAATATAATTTACAAAAACTCCAAGACTTTAAACATGTAAAAAAATTTCATATGTTTTTCTAATGTAAGTGGATGACACATTAACACACAATTATTCCTTCACCCCAAAAGTAGGCATTATGTTTTCACAATGGGCTTCAAGGAAAGCATAATTTTTTTGTTTTCTTGAGGTTGCATTAGTTTGCATGTTGTGTAAAACCCATGGGCAAATACATTACCAAATTCAAAATTGTACTTGGCTCTCATCTTGCACCCCTTATTTTGGTAATGCCTTTGCAATCAAGTTTTACCCTACACAAATTCAAATTCGTCTAATATTATTTCTAAATTCGTCTAAATTATAACCTAATTGCGATTTGTTTGGAACCATTCTCCGTGAAAAAAATTAGTGGAAATATTATTATCCTTAGAAAAGGGATTGAATCCACGTGATAGTGGCTTTATAGTACAAAAATGTAGAAGCAAAACATAGACAACAATTGGTTATGCCATGAAATGTATTATCCTAAAATAATATTTTATATTTAAACCTATAAGAACTTGCAATGTAAATGTTTTCATTATTATGAACTCAAGTTAAATGAATTAAGAATTTGTTAGTTTTATGGAAAAAGGCCAAGTATTTCTTTTTGCAAGTGTAAGCAATTTATCTTGAAGGGTTATTAACTATGCATAATGCAAAATTAGATACCTAAATGCTTGCAAGAAATGGTAATTTGTTTAAGGATTTAGCAACTTTGAAATAATGTAGTGTATTTCTATGTTGCATTTTGGGTGTAGGGTTTTGAATGAACAATGGTTGTCATTGTTTTGTTATCGTGATTGGTGAGTCTACCTAGATAGAAAAGTATTTAGATTTTTTTTCCTATCTTTTGGCTACTAGATGAAAAAGTTTTTTGCATTTGACATTCTATAAAAAGAAACAATTGGGGAACAAGGTCCTTTGAAGTTTGCATTTAACGATTAATAGGCACCTTGTGAAATAAATGATGAAACATCTAGTGGCAATACATGGTGAAACCATTTGGGGGTCACCAAATGGAAAATGCACGTGTACACACACATTGCACTTTAGAAAAATTGAGATTTTAATGTTTTTTGTTACACATTAAAAGTGTTTTTGGTGGTTTGAATGTAATATATAAATTGGTTTGTGGAAATCTAGCCAATGCTTTTATTATGTTATATTTGCATTCATTTCCAAGGACATATTTTGTCCAATTAAAATTCGTTTTTGTAGTGTTTCCACTAAATTGTGATTTTAATTCAAATTTCCATGAAATTATATATATAACATGATTATTGTTTTCTAGGATGTCAACATTAAATCTTTTAAAATGATGATTGGATAATGTTTTGATAAACATTGAATTATAGTTTGAAAATTGTTCAAGAATTTAAACATCCAACATGAATGAACTTTATACACACATACAATATGTATTTCTTAAAATTTATTAATATGAAATGTTATTGCCATGTATTTTGAACCATCATTGGTTGTTGTATTGGAAGAATCCAAGTGCATCTATGTCATTCATCATTATTAACCCATAATTATCATGGATTGAAACATATGACCATGATACGTGTATCCATTCATGCACAGGGAAATGGTCTAGTCACCAATATGACACACTTTGCATCCACTAAGGTATATATGTGATTCAAATGCAACAACTTGCAACTTGACATTTCTTAATATATATAAAGGAATATTGTACAAACGATGGGTTGGATTTTCATCATTTTGTACATGTTTGTTTATGGGTTTTAGTCTTTAGGGGCATGTAAGCAAGGATAATCTTAGGTGACATGTATGCATTATGTCAAGGAAAACAATGTTGTCCATGTTTTTGACACCAACATAAATAATAAATTATATGATTACCATTTTTGTGTCGATTGTCAATAACAATAAGAAATGACATTACATGATAAACATGAATCCATGGTCATGACAATTTGTGATAATGTTCCCAATTTAATCATTTTCACTATGTAGTTGTTTTCACTAAGTAATGCACAAAAATAATCAATAATAATTTAATTTAATTTTAAAAACTTTTAAATTATAAAATGTGACATGTAGGAATATATTTGTACTTAAAGACATTACACTGAGATTATTGAAATAAATATTTCAAATTAATACAATTTCACATGTAAAAATAATTTAACTAAAAGAATTTATATTTGAACTTATAGGCCAAGTCACAATATTAACAAAAAATATTTTAAAAATATTTTCAATGTTTTTTTTTTGAATGATCATAAATTAACAAGGTGGACATCTATGTAGCTTTGTGCATATTAAATAAAATTTTAACATTCTTGTGAAAAAAAATTTAATTACATTTATCATTACCACAAAAACATGACAAGCAACCAAAAACTTCATAAATATTTTAAATCATTTATATATACATATAACATTTATGTTAAAAAATTCCCAAATAAATAATAAATAATAAATAAAATAATTTAACAATTTAAGTTTTAAATGGATTATTATAAATGTTACATCATAAATAATTATTGTATTTTTTGCAAAACATTATGTATTTTGTTTATAATACTTTAAAAAAACTCAAGTAAATTATTTGATGTTATCATTATTTTTGGATTCCTAATAAGTTTTTCCATTAAACATAAAAAGTCAGAAAATTTCCCACTTGTGCAACTTTATGGTTTAGGTGTTCTCCACAAGGTTATGGGTCCAATGTGGGATGTTTGTATATGTACATTAACATGTGCATGTGTGCACACATAATACACATATGTATGTATTTTTGAAAACATATGTATGACACATGGCTCTTGCAATGGATGACATTTGGCTTTGATCGTTGATGCCACATGGATTTCTTGAAAAAAAAATATTTATCTTGGGAATAGATTTCATGGGATAAAAAATGATAAAATCTTGAAGTGTAAAAATTCAAATTATAAATATAGTTATGAAATTCCCTAATGCAACATGCAACTACCCAAAATGGCCAAACATGGTCCCATTAAAAATGTCTTAATGAGCTAATTTTTTGCACAAAAACCAATTAAGTAAAAAAATAGTGGAAATGTCAAATTTCATTATTTAAATGGATTTGGGTGGTAGAAAAAGGACAAGATTGCTTGTTGTCATTTGTGATATTTGGTTTAATATATATGATGTAGTTGAATCACAATGTTAGATTGTAAAACACGTTATTCAATATTGATTGTGTTTATTATAATAACCACATAATGTGAATCATTTATTACATAATTTGTCTTCATTAGGAAACAAACCCCACATTTGCAATTAATGTATTCAATGCACCTTCAACTATAAATGTAATTGAAAATAATAGTTATAGTCACAAAGTGTTTTTTTGCAATTAAAACATGTTTTTTGCAATTGTACATTGAAAAATCAACAAATTTACAAGTCAAAAACAACATTTCAGCTAAAAGTGACAAGCACATATCAACACCATGACAATAGTCAATTTAGTTGCAACTGACATTTACCATTAAAATCAAAAGTCATTTTCAACTATAACCCATTAATGAATGAACTTCATCCACATGCACTTCATGATGTCATCAAATATCGTATGCAACTAAGGTGGGTAAAAGGTTTAGCCAATAGTTTAATTATATGTGGCACATCCACATCCATAGGCTAGGCCACCTAGAGATAGGGTTAGATTAAGTCATGTGATACTTAATTAAAGGGTTAGGCTAGGCCATGTGACACCTAATCATCGGCCACCTAGGTTAGGTTAGGCTTCAAAAGCCTATGTGGCCCCTAGGTTAGGCATAAATCTAAGCCACATGGCACCTAAGTTATGCCTATACCTAGGCCACATGGCATCTAGGCTAGGCTTAGACCTAGTTGATGCCTAGCTTCTTTCATTTTGAATTGAACCATCGAGGCTGAATTTTTATAACATTTAAATTATTATTATTTTTGTGTTTTCGGATGCTTGTAATGCACCCATTTTTATTGTTTACAAGATTGAAAGGATAACAAAAAAGATGGGATAAACCTTTGAGAATGATAAACATTCCCATATCCCATATAACATTAATAGAGCCTTTTATCCCATACAACATTATTCATAGGTAGTTAAGTAGGTACATTAATTAGGTAAATAATTAGGAGAGGTGTGCATTAACTAAGTAGGCAAGTAAATAAAAAGTACGTAGATAGATACATTAAAATTATGACTATGTAAGAGTTAATTACAATATATTTAATACCTAATTACATAATTACACACTAATTAACATATCTTAAATAGGTAATTAAACGATTCATTAATAACATAGCCTATGTGTATAGGTAGCCTACCCTAGGTATATACCTAGGGTATATACCTAGGCTACTTATAAGCAACCTAGACCACCTACATACCACACTTGACATACATACTTAAGCTTAGGTGTATAGGTATTTAGCTTACATACCTAGGTTAAGTTATTTATAAACCTAGACTAGATTAAACTAGGCTAAACCACCCACATACGTAAGTTAAATATATATACATAGGTAACTTAAGTATATAGGCTAAATATACATGTAGCATATATGGACTTATGTATACCTATGCTAGGTGTGTAAGTAACCTAAATTAGTTTAAAACAATATATTTGGATGCAAAATTGCGAATGTGCACAATGTTTCATCCATCTAGGCTGATATTTTTTCATTCATCCCTAAAATAAGATTACAAAAATAGTCAAACAAACAACTTGTGATGTAACCACATCACTTGATAATTGGCATCACATTTCATAACATCATATTTCTAATCAATGTATTGATTAAAAGTCAATTGGAAAGTTTGTTAATCCCAATAATATTTTGAAGGTCACTTTCAATTGAAGGCCATTTTCAACTTTCCATTGAATTAGTAGATGGATTGACTTACTCGATAATCACATGGAATTTTTGTAAATATCAAAAAAATAGCTCATTGCAACATAGTTAAAAACTTTTTGGCTAAAAAGGTGGCAATTTGTCCTAGTGTTTGTCATTCCAAATATCAATTGGATGTGTTGTTTTTTATTTTGAATCAATTGAACCATCTATTTCCTTTGTATTTGGATATAAATTTTTATTTAAAATAAATTTAATTTTATCTAAATTTTCAAATGTTGAATACAACAGAAGTTGCTATCTTGACCAATTTTCAATACTTATATATTTATCACACTTGCTAACCTCGTAATTTGGGGTTTGTGATGTTCCAACATTTTTCTTTAAATGTTATAAGACGAAAAAAACTTTGTTAATGATAAGGATTTCAAATGACTAGGGCAACTAATATATTTGTTTATGATTGATCAACAAATTATATTGATTAAATTTGGTTCCAAATCATGGTAATTTAAATATGATTTGACAATATTATCCAAGTTTGGTTTATTTCATACTTGAAAACCTTTTAATGCTCTACCATTGTTTCCTTTTCAAATTCACATCCAACCTAAACTAATGACATCTTGAATGGAGGCTTTCACAACTTTAAATAAATGTTTGAAACATTGGTTTAAAAAGGTTCGGATTTATGAAGTAACTTCCATTGAGTTGTTTGTTGATATGAAAAATTGTGACAAAACTATCAAAGTTGACCATAAAACGATGTTAGAAAATTGAGCTCCTTCGAATATTATTTTTAAATAAACCTAGAAGCACTAAAGGGGATGCAACCAAGTTCATTAGGAATTTCATTAGGTTTTCAATGAAATTGTTTTAATTTCACTAGACAATAAATTTAATGAATTCATTATGTCCCCTAACTATTTAAGAAGTTACAACCAAATTTGTAGCACACAATCTACATTTTGCTTTGAGAATAAATTGTTAAATATTCTCGCTCAAACCAACAAGGGTGTATGGATGCAACAATAGGAATTTATCACAAATATAAATTGAGATGAAAAAGATGAATTTGTTTAAAATGAGGCAAATTCAAGAATGTGGACTCCATCATATGCAGAAATTGCTTCCAACCATTTGCCTTCAATGGTTGACAACACATGTTTGTCATTAGTTGTAATGTACCACGAAGAAAGCCAAATTTATGGACCTTCAATTTCAATCACAAGCATTCCAATGCATATTGCTACTTGGAGAGATGATGATATCCACTACATGATAATTCCCACAAACTTTTTAGAATGATGGTGTTGCATGGTTGGATATGGACAACACCTTGTTAACTTGAAAAAATTGTGGATCTCAATTAAGAACAAACAACACATTATTATAATTGATCTAAAAAATCTATACACTCATGTAAAATTTTGATGTTTTTTTTAAAAAATAAAAATTAATTATTTGATATGTTTTCTCAAACATCTTACAACCAAAAATAAATGATTTTTTTTATCAAGTGTTTTTTTTCAAATGTCTAGAAAAAATGAAAATAAATCATGCAATTGCCCAAATGTTTTTTTCCCTGGGAAGAAAAACATAAGATATCCCTAGGAGGAAACATTATAAAAAATCATGATTATTTTCCTACAATTTATAATCAATAAAAAAAAAAGCCCCCCCTTTTGGTTTTTTTGCCCCTTTGTCCAACTTGACCAAAATGTCATTTTCAACAAGTTGGACCCATCCATTTTGACTAGTCTTTTTTTTTACCATTGTTATGACTATATATCGATATGTCGAAAAACATAATTGTTTCCCCCATTCATTATTAAATAGTAATAATGATAATATTAATATTTTATTAAATTATTTTGATAATAATTATTAGTGGTAGATAAGTAAATAGGTAATAGGTCAATAAGTAGGCACCTAACTTTGTTGTAGGTTACCTAACATATCTTGGCTAGCCTAGCTAGTTAGGCATGTGAATAGGTTGATATAGGTTCAACATTTTACATGTTTATTCCAAATCTTGGTACATAAGTAGGTATGTGGGTATGGAATAATGCTAAGTTGAAAATAGGTAACTAGATAGGTACATAATAGGTGGATAACATTACAACACATATTGGGTTATAACACTTTGTTGGCGTATTTGTGCTTGGGTATAATAATTAGCCAAGTTAATAGACCCAAGTCATAAATAACCACCCAAATCACAAAACCCAAGATGTGTTGGTTGTAAGTGGGTAGGTAATAAAAGATAGGCATTAGGTAGGTTGGATCAAGGTAGGTAGGTGTATTGGCCTTCTACCTATTTCACCTACCTACCCACATAACATAACCTTAACCTACTTAACCTACCCACCTACCTATTTACCTATTACAAAAAGTAGGTGGATTAGGTAGGTAGCTTGGCCTATTCATCTACCTATGTAACCAAAACCTAACCTAGTTATGAGCCTAGCCTATTTAACCTTCTAATAACCTAGTAGTTAGACCTAAGTTAGGTTATCTACTCAATTTAACGAGTTAGCTTATTAGCTAGGCCTGGGTTACCTACCCATTTGACATAACTACCTAGCCTATTAACTAGGCCTAGCAACAAATAGGCCTAGTGAGTAGGTTATTGAGGCTAGGTTAGCCATTATATTACAATTTTCATATTATGATAATTATATAATTATTATCTAGGCTAATTATATTTATATTATGATTAAAATATAATTATTACCTATACCATTGATATTTTAACCACCTTATATATATTTCAATCAATTTTGATACCTGATATTAATTTAAATTCTTAGAAATAAAAGATTTGTGGTTGAAAAGTGTATGTGGAGTGCATGTATGTATGTATATATAAATGAAAATGCAATTTACAAATTTTTATCGGTTACAAATTCATCCAAAAAAACTACATTAAAACAATCTAACCAATATATATCTTTTTCCTTCTCATAATTCATGGTGACAATAGATATAATGGAATCAAATGTCCACCCAATTGGTATCGGTCATATCATATTTAAATTTGAAATTACCACAAGATTTATTAAACCAATTTAATAACACCATTATAATTGGGCCCCCAGTTATGTTATTAGCTACAACATTAAATTTATTCATCAAGTCAATGGGTTGCTTTGAAAATCCCCATTTATTTCCAACTTTTCATAATTCTTTGCATTCTCCTTAACCACCATGTTCCACTACTTGTGGCATTAGATATACAAATGGGTTTTTTTACATTGGAATTTTTACCAACTTGTTGCTTTGAACCATCTTGGCTATTATTATCTTGCACAAAGTACACCCCACAATCATTGCCTAAGTCTAACAAACATGTATTGGGAAGATTATGTGGCAACCTTAAAATTATACCCTAACATCCAAAACTAACCTTAAAACCCTCAATTGATGGCTACATGTTAGAAAAATGTTAAAATTTTTTTTTTTGGCCCATTTAAATGTCATAAAACCAAAATTAATTTAATTTATCAACCCAACTTAATCAACATTACTTAACAATTGATTGAACCTACTAACATCTAATACCCTAAATTTTTAATGCACATGTTTTTTATTTATTTTAAAACACTATCAAAGATTACACATAGCTCGTATTACTTATAAATTGGTTTTAAAAATATATAAATAACCTTACATTTCAAATAATAAACTTATAATATTTATCCCACAACTAATATACTACACCCTATATTTTTACTCACATATTTTGAAAGGTATATGAATAGTGTCCCCTTGGGGAGGGTATAATGTCATATTATCAGGGGAATGTAATTTTTTGATAAAAAAGGTGTTTTTTTTCACATTTAAAGTTTTCCCATATATATATATAAGCAATTATGAAAGATAAGAAAAAAAAAACAAGGAAAATGGAAGATGGATCAAACATCATATATAGGCATCTATTACTGAAAATAAGATCTCAAAGATGTTTGATGTTGTTTATTGAGGCTTGCAATACCCATTTTTATCAAGTTTGCTTGAAAAACTAAAAATATTCATCACCTCTAATTCTCCAAACTCTTGGGGATTATCCTAAACTGCATTAACGCATTCCCTAATCAGATTTAGCAACAAATTATCAAAAAAAAAAAAAAACTTTAAATTTAAAATCAGCACTTGGATTTTTTATTCTGAAACTTTTGGCAAGGAATTGTTATTAAAAATAATAAACATATTTTCTTCAAATTTATGGGACATTTTAGTGTGTTTAATCCTTGAACTTTAAGGTTTGCATTTCAAACTTGACATTTGAAATCTAGCAAATTCTTATTTTTATAAAAAAAAATTAACACAAGTAATAGATAAAATTTCAAAAAATTCAGGAAAACTAAAAATAATTCAATTTATGCTGAAATTGTTTAAGTATTATGGTAGTCACATTCAGAGGAACAAAAATAATTGTAAGATTACTTGAAACAAAAGCTTTGAATCCATGTGAGTCACTTTGCAAAATATTATGGACCATTAAATAAAAAAAACAATGGGTATATTTATGGTATATATAATATGACAAAAAATATTTTTCATTTCAAATTGCACAAGGTATTTGGTATCATCAATCATTGAAAAAGTGGTTGAAATGGATTTTATGTGTTGGCCTAACTCACAATGCTTCTCACCTTTCATTTCCAAGTGATTGTTTATCAAAATTTCAATTTACCACATAATTTTGGTCAATGCCCTAAAAAACCCCATTTGTGAGGTGAAAATGATCAAACTCTTAACATGGTTCAAAATATGTGGAATTGCATGTGAAATAAATATTATAAATTTCGTGAAGGTTAAAAATAATTCAAATGTTTTTGGAGTATATTTGCATTTTTCAATACACATTACATGTATATGTTTCATACAAATATACTCCAATGCACCATGATATAAATAGAAAAAATAATTTATCATATTGCTTGGGTTATGCTTTGTCATAATATGCAAAAGCATTGTGAATTTTTTTTTGGTGTTGACATGGTTAGGCTAAAAATTCCCACCAATGAAAACAATACAATGTGACTACATAAAAAGGGTCAATGTATCTTGCTTTCACCTATGCATGTACATTTTAAAATCACAAACCATTGGAGTAAAGTTAATCAATATATAAAGAATGATGCATAATAAATTTGATTAGTACAAGAAATTTTTAATGTAATCATACCTAGAAATGGCATGTAAAACTTTAAATTTTTGCAATCAACCATTGGAAATGTTGAAGTCTTTATATGTTTTTACTTTGTCCAATTGATTCGTACTTGTGAATTTTTGGACAATAAATTCTTGCAATACTATTGGGTTTTTCACAAACATCTCATCATTCAACATCCCTTCCTTTGTAACGAAGCTATGCCCAAATCATTTAATGTTAGATATGTACTTCAAAACATTTGAATAGCAAATGAAGATTAAGTAGTTTTCACAAATTTATTTCAATGAAACTTCATGCACAAGGTTGTACAAACGTACGACCTACTTGAACCATGCCAACAAAACATTTAAAACTTCTATATGGGTCCAAGCATTGTTGGGGTGTCAAAAATGAATGTCTTGCAAACTATTGAATGGACCCCCTTGAGTAAACATGTCTCTAAAACTTAGTGACACACTCATATTGAAAGTTTTATTTATTTATTTCATAGATGCATACAATATTAAGGTACTACTTTTTTGCAAACCATTTTAAATTTGAACAAGTTTAAGCATTCTTAACAAGTATTGGGAAAAGTTTTAGGACTTTGTTTCATTGAGTGAAAAATGTTCAAGGACTCATTAGGAATGTGCACACAAATTATTTTGGCCTTTTTTTTACCACAAATACCTTAGGTGTTAGTGTGTATAAAACATTCAAGTGTGATAAGGAACAATCTCATGTTACAATGTATAAGGTTCCAAAAGGTGAAATTTTTGAGAATTGGGGCCGTTTATAAAACATGGCCCACATTAGATAAATTTCATTTTTCTTACTTTCATATGTGATAACAATAGATACTCTAAATGCTTCTATAACATTTGAAGGAAATTTATTTCATTTGACATAAAAAATTAGGGAGAAATTGAAGACACATCTTAGGTTTTGTGAAAAGGTAAGTTTAGGAGTTGTAGGAGTCCTTGTGTTTCAAATGCGATGCCCCAATCATGTTTTGACCCAAATACATAACATTTTTATTCCTCTTGCTTTTGCTTGTTATTGTGTTGATAGCCATAATGGTGGAAGCACCTTTAAACGCAATTGACATAATATTATGTTTAACATTTTCCCCTTTGTGCATTTTATTGAATTCATGTGCAATTGCATATTTAGAGCAAGAAGGATTGTCCTTTTGTACTATGTTGATTTCCCTCTTTTCTTCAATTGTCACACCAATCTTTTTTCTCTTCAAATTCCTTGATCCAATGCTTGTTATGGGACAAAACATCACCAATTTTAAAGCCCATCAATAGCTAAAAGATCAATTGAACCCAACTTCCAACACCAATTTCATAGCCCAAGACTAAATAAAAGTTTAAATGAACACAACGTCCCACCATCAATTTCAAAGCCTAGATGTACTTGATCGAGGCTTTAATTGAATCCAA
>Ga0116229_10008550_pt1 | contig 15875 bp, 17 predicted proteins | sample S1TSphgellanicum_3_FD_87313 | JGI IMG/M metagenome (GOLD analysis project Ga0116229, IMG submission 87313) | Host-associated microbial communities from peat moss isolated from Minnesota, USA - S1T2_Fc - Sphagnum magellanicum MG | ecosystem: Host-associated > Plants > Peat moss > Unclassified...
AAGAAGCATTGAGAAGCATCTCTTCTCTGCGAGCTTCAACAGCAGCATGCCATTCAGAATTGTGTAATCATGCAGCTACAAATAGAGATTCATCATGGCCACTAAGTTGTAGTAAGTTTCTTCCAATTCTCATTCTTCTCTTTTTCCCAGACACTGCATACAAAATATCTTGCAAAAGTGCTAAAGGTTGTCTTACCAAAGTGTGCATACATGGAAGCGTCGAGTATCTTTTGAGTGTCATTAGTGACCAGATTCAACATATTCCCACTGTTTGTGCCCACCAATGCGACTGTCCGCATACTCAAAAGCTGCAAAAACAAAACAAAACACAAAAGCCAGCAATGAGATGACCTTCACATAGATCGTAGTGAGTCTTTCAGCTCTCACAAACACCATGAATCCTGTATCATCTGAATACTTTGAACAATTTTGAATTTTGCCATGCAATTAAGCTCAAAACCATTGTTGTGACCACTAGAATTGAATCGAAGAGTACAGATAAAAACATATCATGATTGCTTGAAGCTTGAATACAAAATGGAAGACAGGGAATTAGTGGGTGAGAGAGTGGACACACAAACAGAAAGAAAAAACCTTATCAAAAACAGCCATTGCAACAGTTGCACGTAGTTTCATCCCCACTCTCTGACCAATTTTAAGACAATGATGCTGTGCTACACTCTGCGTAACTGATGTGATCATCATAGCTCCAACCAAAATCATTGCCCACCACCAATGCAGATGCTCCGTGTCGCTGTTTTGTACAACTCGCACTAAAGCTCTTAATACATAGACCTGCTGGGCCATGGATTACTAGGTTTAGAGTCAGAAGCTGAATTGTAGAGATTCCAGATCCCATTTGTCAGAACACAACAAAGCATCATCATCATCATACACCTGTGCAAGAAAAATGCTGCAAGCTGCTGCAGCATGATCTAGGTTACAAAAGAGATAGCAGGCATGAATGCATGAGATGCAAAATCCTGTGTGTAAGAAGCCAAGATTTGGAGTATCTCCAGCAGTGCTCAGTATGTGGCCCAGCAAAATTATTTTTCTCACATCCAAGTTTTAGTTATATACTTTTTTCTAATTCCACCCATAAAACTAAAAATTGGGACTGCAAATAGGTGGGAGACTAGTAATAGCAACCCACCTGGACCAATCAAATTATCCAGCCAATCAGAAACAGGAGGGAGCAGTCGATAAATACAATCTGACTCTATTTATTAGACTCTTCCAGAGCGTCTCTAGGCCCTGGAAGATGTGCATTTTTCCAGGGTCCCGCATCAGCCTTCCAGTGGATCCACTGGATATGATAGCTGCACCTCAGCCAAGATTTCCAGTTCATGGCCACATACTGAGCACCTGTGGAGAGGGAGAGACAGAGACAGAAGAGAGACAGAGAGATCCTTCACCTGAAGCAGAACTGCTGTCAACCAGATGGGCTTGCAGATGGCGGCTACTAAAAACTCCTTTCCGAAACTTCGAAACATTATCCTCCAAACTGATGGAAACGCTCCATTTGAATCTCTCTTGGTGGTCCTCTTCTTCCTCTTTTCTTTTACAATGGATTCTTGCCAACGCTGCACACAGTAGTATGTACCTTCTTTGGGATTCAGGTCGAACAGATCCTCTGCCTCAAGCGGCTTCCGATTCCCGACTACGATCAAGGGTCGTAACCATTGCCAGAAAAGGAAACTGGGTATTGACGCTTTCAGCTCTGGACTCGACCCTCTTGTCCTGATCTCCCGCAAGCATTCGTCCGAGTCATCATCCTTCCCACCTTCCACGCTCTTCTTATTCTTCTTCTCATCGTCTTCTTCTTCTGCTAGGTCCGCCATCTTCTTCTTCTTGCTCTCGTTGTCGCCACCCGCAATACCCATCAGCCCACTCCCGCTGTATGTAATCCTCCGCTGATCCAAATTCATCCTCAAAACCCACACCCACAGTCAGCGTCCAATTCAACGATCCCCCTAAAAAGAAAAAATCCACAGCATAAATATGTAAATCAATTTGAATCTTAAAAGCTCGAGCAACAAATGACGAGAAGACGACGAACAATTGGAGCTAGTTACCTGACTGTGCAATTTATCTGGAGCTGCTGCTGCTTTGAAGCCCAAATCCCAGACTACCACGAACACAACAACAACAACATCATCGACGTAATTCACAAAACAACAATAACAACAACAACAAACTCATATCTATCCAGTGAACGAAGGAATTTTTTTCATCGAATTGCAGCATGAATAGTTCTCGCTGTCTTCCACAATGTGAAGGATTCAATATATGAAATGGAAAAGGCGAGAGGTTGGATCGATCACTGGCAGTTTAAATCCTGAAAAAGAAAGCAAGCAAGCAAGCAAAATTCCGATGAACATTTATGGGTGGGTGCGTGGGGAGGTGGGTAGCAGAAAATAGAGTCTAGACAGAATCCGGAAGCAAGCAGCTTCACGAATACAAACAAAACAAATGCGGTCCGTCTTTTTCTCGATCAGCTTTTGCGGATGTTGCGGATGCATGCAAATCTTCACGCCACTTTTGCGATCAAATCCAAACACTCCGCGATGAAATTCCCCAACAAGACTGCGACGTTTTTTGTGTCGCTGGATTGACGGATTCGTTCCCCCACGTTCCAATCGTCATCGTATAACTGTGTTGGCTAGGGTTTAGGGTTTTATTTCTTTTTTTGTGTGTGGGTTCTATTCTGGGTGCTAGGGTTCAGGGTTGAAGGCCTATTTCAGTTAATTGTGGTGCTAGGTTATAGGGTGCATTTTTGCGTCTAGTGTAAGTGTAGGTGCTAGGGTTTAAGGCCTAATTCAATTACATTGTGGCTCTAGGGTTGAGGGTCTAATTTGGTTTGTTGTGGTGCTAGGCTTTAGTGTTTAAGGCCTACGTGGGGTTTGTTGTGGTGCTAGGCTTTAATGTTTAAGGCCTACATGGGATTTGTTGTGCTGATAGGCTTTAGTGTTTAAGGCCTACATGGGGTTTGTTGTGGTGCTAGGTTTTAATGCTCAAGCCCTACATGTGGTTTGTTGTGGTGCTAGGCTTTAGTGTTTAAGGCCTACATGGGATTTGTTGTGGTGCTAGGTTTTAATGCTCAAGCCCTACATGTGGTTTGTTGTGGTGCTAGGCTTTAGTGTTTAAGGCCTACATGGGATTTGTTGTGGTGCTAGGCTTTAATGCTTAAGCCCTACAAGTGGTTTGTCGTGGTGCTTGGCTTTACATGGAACCAAGAGTCTTTTGTACTGGAAGACTAAAAGTTGTTTTAAATACCACGTTGGTTTTGTGGGGAGGGGTGCATTTGATTCCATTACCAATGAGCAATTTTTGTGCATTTCTTTTGGGTTATTTTTTTGCCGTTTGCCTTTGGTTTGGGTGGGGAGGCAAGGCGGCTGGGCGGTGGGTGTGTGTGGGGGGAGTGGGCGTATATTTGATTCCATTGTGCATCAGCAATTTTAGATTCTACGCCCAGCATTGTGTAAGAGTAATATGGGTACCTACTGTTCAATATAATGTATAAAATCCAACCCCAATTTGTGTAAATTTATGTGTAAATGTATAACATTGGAGTTCTATGTGTGCATGTATGTATAATTGTGTAAAGCTATTTGATGTTATGTAATATTGGAAATATATACTAGATGTCTTTACATGCAATGTAATGGTTGTGTAAATCCATGTAAAATTGGATAAATACACAAAGCATGAAAAATATTAAGTGAAGAAACATGCAGACATGATTTCCTTTCATGTCAAATGACTCACCAATCTTTTACCATCACACTTTAAAAATGAAATATAGAATGATTTCCAAAATCAAACATGCATTTGTGTCATGTGATCTAATATTAATCCATTGACCTACCATATTAGGAAGTATCAATAAGAGTACCTATTGGGTTTACACTAATTATTTACACAACTTGATACATGCCCATAGATTATTTATAGGGGTTCATGGAAATGAAAATTATTTATACTACTTTTGTACAAGTGTAAATGAAATTATATATAGGGTTTGTGTAAACATGTAACAAATATGGTTGTGTATGTGCAAAAAATCAATGTTAAATAACAATTTTAATGTAAATTATGTCACAATAAACATCACATATTGTACATTGTAAAGGATAAACCACAAAGTTTAGGGTAGGTAGGGAGTTAGTCAAACCAAGTAACTAATTATAGTGTTAGGTGGACATCTTTTTTAAAAGTTAAAAAATTTATGAATAATAATATAAGATCCCATATATTGATTGTTGTGTAAAAATTATAATTTAGTTAATTTTATAACAAGGTTATGTTTATTCTTAAATCAACATATAATGAATTTAAAACATACATCAATTCACAATATTAGGAAAAAGAAAAACCACAAACAAATTATGCTTCTGTGATTCCTTGTGTGACAATGATCAAATTGTCTCATTCATGCATATGATTTTCATGAGTTCTTGTGCAACTTACATTGGAATTTGTGTATATTTTTTAATTTTTTTGTTTTGAACCCTTTGTAATTTTTGTATAACTTGTGAAAAAAATTCACAATGAGGTTGAATGTTAACAAAAGGCCCAATGTATGAATGGATGGATTGGTACCATCAATTTTAATAGCCCCACCACTTATAATGCTTCCACCATCATTGGCGTTTCTAATTGTCCTTGTCAAACTATTATTCATAGTTATCAATGTACCATTGTGGTCATAGTCTTTATGGTAATGGAAACATAATTGGACAACTAATATAGTCATCATTCCTTAATTTCAATCTCATGGGTGCACTTAAACTCATGGTAATCATTCGTAGGCCACCTTTCTAGGTGTTGGAATAAACCTTTTTGTGTCATGAATGTCATGAACAACCAAGGATTGTGCATATGTTGCATATCATGTTATCTATCAAATTCTACAATGAAATCATTTAGATCAATGGTGCCAATTGCCCTCAAATTTCAATAGGGTTCTTTGGTGATTCCATAAATGTCCTCCATATCTCACAACAATGATGTGATGGATTGGATCAAACTTGTATCCAAATTAAAATATAAGGAATCACTTTCAAATGATGATGGTAATGTGGGTGGTTTGAATCACATGCCCCACCTAGTAACCCTATTACTATTGTTCAAAATGTCCCTTGTTACGAAATCTTGTCACCTCTATGATGAACCTTAACCCTAAATTTAAGGTAATCAAATTATAATCCTAAACCAAGATGTTGAACCTATGGGTTTAATTTAACTCTAATGGAAAAATGCACTTGCATTCACAAAAACATTCCACAAGGTCAACAAATAAAACACACATGGTTGACCGACCATCAACCTAATCTCACTACCATAAACAAACAACAAGATAACCAATGATCAAATCCAAAATATTTGTAGCAATGCCAAAACCAATTTACAACTTAACCCTTCCCACTAACTTCCAAGCTTGTTTGATGGAAAATACATGGGCATGTCTTGATCAATAAACCCCAATGTGGTAAGTGTGTATTGATAATTCATCACAAATGACAAATTATTAATGCAATACTTAAAACTTGTGTTATGAGATTTCATCCCAAAATTATAAGCCCACCCTAGCCAAACATTTTTCACAAACAAAACATAAGCATATGGTTAACTTCAAAACAACACAAAGTGGGAATGAATTTTTTTGTACAACACAATCCCCATTTTATTCATACAATCGAAATTCAAAATCTTTTGCAATTATTGATGGCACAACATTCCACCATCTATGGGTTATATGTATTTTTTGAATATCAATACAAGCATTTGTGAAAACCAACTTTGCACAATCCATTTTCCCATGCCTGTGAGAAAACCTTCAAATTTTTTGTTTCCAAAGGTGCTAAAAATTTACACATTTGTAGACCTTTTTAAAAATAACTTAATGGCATAAATGGCATTAGTCCAATCTAATTTCCTATAAAGAAAATATCAATTTTAAAAAAAAATGGATTTTGAAATTAATCAAATTTTTTTTTAATTGTCTAGTCACAGAATGTTAAATTTCCAAAATTCTTTTGCTCTTAGAATTTCAATTGTCTTATGTCTAATCTTGGGTAAAATGTTTGTCAGTTAGCTTACTTAAACAATAATTGACCCCCCATTTGACTACTGATTATTTGGATGAAAAAATGTTACATAACCATTGTGGATGAAAAGTCTTATGGATGGATGAAAATTTGGAAAAATGGAAAATAAAAAATACACTTGGAAACTTCAAAAAATGAAAATAAAAAAACCCTTCCACATGGTAGGTCCGGATTGGTGCCCAACCCATCATTTCTCAAACATGAGGTTTGTAAATTATTTTTTAAAATGAAAATAAAAAGGGGAGGTCCAAATTGGACCCCGCAAATCTTTAATCTTAAGGTTAATCTAAAGCATTAAAAACTTTAGAGCTCATTGAATTTAGCATGTTTAGCCCAAGTTTGAGCAAATTCAATTTTTTCATGGTGATGGCACAACCCCCCCGCCCCCTTTACTGGAACCCCCTTCTTTTTGCTATTACATTACCTTTGCCTTTAAATGTTGTTGCATTACCACTCACAACTTGATGCCACAAAATGATGAGGAGGAAGTGAAAAGCGTTCCCCCCTCCAAACCGATTTGCTACTAAAAAAAACTCAATTGACCTTGTGGCCAGTGGTGGTGATGGCAACATAACTTCATGTTATTGTTATTACCGCCTACATGCTTAATGTGCTTGAAGTTGAAAAAGAAAAAAAAATGAACATGGAAGAAAGAAAATATTAAAAGGTGGGTGGGGCTTTTGTTATAAATACAAGATCCTTTTCCTTTTGATGTTTTTTCTCCTCTTCTTTCAACCACATTTTGGGGTACACAAAGTCCCCACTAGGGTGTAAAGGGGGGAAAATGTAGCCCCTAAACATTACCATCCCTAAGAACATAACACCGAGGGAACAAGGTCAACTCCTTCTTACTCCCAAAAAGAAATACTCTCACTTGCTTCCTATACTACAACTTTCAAATGTACTTAAAAATTCATGCAAAGAGAAAAAGAAAAAGGCGAGGTCATCATTTAAGGACAAACCTACCATATTGACTATAGACTATTCCAGTAGTGCAAAAAGAGGAAAGTATAAACAACAAGCAAGTCGAACATGAAAAATGTGGTCAAGGTCTTTACAATACTTTCACTGTATTAGAACAAGGTACAATGGGTCTACAAGCTTTCCATGATGACCAACTAACCTTCCCCACACTTGCAAACCCTTTTGGGGTGTTGTGTATTGTTTATAATCCCTCGAAAAACCTCCTCATCATTGCCTACCATCTGTAGCCATTACAAACCCTATTGACTACTGCTTATCATCTACAATAGTCTCATGTACCTTGTAGACTTCAACTTCCAAGTGCTCTTTCTTCCTACTACCATATATTAACTTATACCTCCCTGTGGTAACAAGTGACTTCCTATGTAAGAAACTAAAACCTAACATACATTCTTACCACTTTTTGTAAAAACAATGTAGAACTACTATATAAGATGTAATAACACATTATGTAAGTTTAAACTATACTACCTTTCTTCATATTTTAATAAAATAAATTCACACAAAATACATGAAGGTTCTTCCACCATTTTCATTGAGATAACACACAAATACAAATACTTTTCCAAACTATTCCCTCCTCTTTAGTGTTACACCACACACCTCTCCAAGAAAGAGTTCTCCACTCCAATTCCAAACTATAAACTTATCAAATATCATAGGCTTCCTTCAAATCCTCCTTTAATCCTCCTTCAAAAGGCCACACAAGGTTCACATTAACCCCACAAAAATAGAGTCCTTATCCTAATCCCTTCTTAGAAATCTTATAGGTGATTGGGTGGATTAACCCAACCACTCATTAGCATTAACTACTTAATCCCACTAGCTTCACCCCTTCGTAAGGGACACTAAGTTTACCATTAATAACTATTAGTTATTAGGATGCCTATGGCACTAACTAGTCAAAAGACTTCCACCCCATAACATAGGGTTCAGATCCCTAATGACTGATCCAATTACAAAACACATAGTGAACTAAACAAAACATAAATCACATTCACACCATTTGACATTCACAAACAACATTCGAACCCTTGTAGCAAATTGCAATTGCTACAACAAATCTTTTGCAATACACAAACTATAAACTCAATGCAACAAAACGAATTTAGTTTTGCACCAACAAACTATATGGACATTTGATGACTCAAAATATGACTTGCCAAGTAAAAATCCAAGCCCAAAACATAAAACAATGGGGAAAAAAAGGTTTCATATCACATAAAAAATATAAAACACCATGTGTTTTAGAATCTCAAATCACCAATTTAAGTGATTTTAGAACCCGCAACTTAAGATTATATCCCAAACACTAAATAATTTGAACCTCATTCACACATGAATTGTTCCAAATTAAAACACAATTAATCACTTCACTAACCTAATTATGACTTAACTAATCAATTAAACTAACATTCTTAACAAAGTACTCTAATTACATAGTGAAATGATTCCAAATTCATATGATTCAAATTTTATGAACAAACAAAGACAATTTCAAATGATAGACAAATAATTCATTAAATACAATTAATGGTTTTTTTTTCAAAATAATATAATTATATTTTTCATTACAATTAACAACTTAGTTGACTCCTTCTATTGTGTTTGCACTATTTGCTTCTTGTTATTTTGGAATTCAGAAAATTTGAAGTTGTAAAAAAATGTTAGGTGAATGAAAACTTTTAAACATAACATCTAATATCAGTATTGGATATTTTTAAAAAATTCATATAAACATGGCCTTAATGTTAGGGTCAAATGCAAAATTTTCACTATTATGTGGCAATATATACACAAATATACCTAAGATTATAATTGATGTAATTATAATATTAAATTCATATTACTTCAAAACCCTACGATGCATGTATTGGTATGAGGCTAATATTTGCCTCAAGTCATATTGGTTTAGTCAATTTTTTGATACCATTATCAATGTTAGATTATACACTATGGCTCCAACTTGGTGCCCACCTAACATTGGAAAAAAATGAGCAAAGAACACAAGGGTTTTGGGCAATTCTTCTAGGTTAGAAGTTTAAACAAGTATTGTGTGGGTATTTGTTTTTTAAGGAACCTAAAGTCATGAATTTTATATATTTCACAAACGTGGTAAAATTTCGAGGCAAGGGTTTTGTTTTTTGTTTTTGAAAAATGCTAGAACCTACAAACAAAAGTAATATTGTTTTGCCCAAATAGGGTAGTTATCTAATATAGGGTTTAGGGTTTTCTAAAAATGTATATGTGGTTTTGAGTGCAATCTAGATTTAGGATTGTAATTTTAAAGTGTTGGTGTCATTTAATTTTTCATGATCTTTAATTTCATATTCAACACATAATCTATCCAAAAATAGAAAAACAATGTGAAGAACATATTTTCAAAAAAATCACATTTTATTCTATCACATTTTGCTTTAATGTAGAATGAGTTGAAACATGTTTGTAATTTGCAACCAACAAAAGGTAATACAAACTACAATCTTTAATCCTAAAGTCTAACTTGTATCATCTTTGTGAATGGAAATGAATTGTTGGATTCATGATAAACTTTGTAACACATCTTTCCTATAAAAAAAATGCTTTTAAACACAATAAATTTTGAAAAACAAAAAATTTGACATTAAAGACTTAAGATTGCATTGACACAATTGAAATTAACAAACATTGACAAAATTACAAATATTAGACATGGTAGACTTGAGACCCTCAAATTGAATAGGTAGACCTTGAAATTGGACATGATAGACTTAAAACATTTAAATTGGACACCCTGCACCTTTAAATTAGACATGGTAGACTTGAAACCTTTAAATTGGGCACCTTGGACCATGATATTCCACATGAAATACCTAGAATCCCACAAATTGGACACCTTAGACCCTAAAATTGAACATTGCATAGTTGAAGCTTTCCAATTGGACATTCCAAACCTTCAAATTGGACATGGAAAACTTGAAACATTTAAATTGGACATCCCAAAGCTTGAAATTAGGCATGGTAGACCTAGAATCCTTCAAATTGGACACCCCAAACCTTGAAATTAGACATTTCAAGCCTATGATCCCTCAAATTGAACATGGAAAACCTGAAAAAATTAAATTAGACATCCCAAATCTTGAAATTGGGCATGGTAGAATTAGAATCCCTCAAATTGGACATTATAGACTTTGAAATTGGAGACGACAAGCCTAAAATCCTTCAAATTGGACATGAAACACTTGAAACATTTAAATTGAACACCCCAAAGCTTCAAATTTGACATGATAGGTCTAGAATCCCTCAAATTAAACACCTTAAACCATCAAATTGGACATGGGGGACCTAAAACCTTTAAATTAAACACCTTAAATGTTGAAATCAAATATGACATACTTGAAAACCTTCAAATTGAATACCCTAAAACCTAAAATTGGACATGGAAAACTTGAAACATTTAAATAGAAATCCTAAACCCTAAAATTTGACATAGTAGGCTTTGAATCCTTCAAATTGGACATGGCAAATGTAGAATGAACTTGTGATGAAAAACCATATGACCTAAAAAAACAACAAATGGACAACTTATGACAACCATTTGTGTTTAAAGACCATCAAGGTTCTTAATGAATATGCCCATTTCATCATTGAAATTTTGTAGAAAGCAAAAATGCATGGAGAAATTTCTAGACCTTTATATTGCCAACAACCCATACATTTGATGCCCTATTACACATCCATAGAAAATAACAGTACTACAATTCATGCTTTTTTTATTACTTTTTAATAACATTTTTCCAATCAAAAAGACCAATTAATCATGTTCGATAGATACAAATTGAATTGTCCAAATTGATATGATGGTATTTTTGACTAGTGGATATTAGACCATTTAACTAGTCCAAATTCTACCATTTTTTTGGATTATTACCAAAAATATTTTTTGTGTAGGTAGGTAGGTAGGGAGTATATAAGTTTAGATATGTCATAAAAATGCAAGTAGGTAGGTGGTAACCTACCATAGCTTAACCTACTAAACCTACCTAACCTAACTTACTTATCATAACCCTTTAAGCATGTATATAGGTTGCAAGTATTCGGAATTGAACCCTTCACCTCCCCAATGATAATTCAAGTCTTTATCAATGGATTGCACTTTTCGAAATTGACAAAACTTGTCAAGTTTTTTATTTCACTTGTTTTATTTCACATCATTAGTTAATATATAAGTAACTAAAAAAAAAAGATAATGAATAGGTAGGTTGCATGATGGTTGGTAGGTAGAGGGGTAGATAAGTAAGTAGCTTGTAATCCATTGGAAGTAGGTAGGTAGGTAGGTTGTAAGAAATAAAAAGTAGTTAAGTGGGAAAATCTAGGTAGGTAGGAGGTAGGTAAGTAAGTAGGTTTGTAAGAATATGGTACATGGGAAGAATGAATAAATAATTAAGTAGGTAAGTAAATTTTAGGTAAATAAATTGGTAGCTACGTAAATAGGTTGTAGGAGGTAGGTCTAGGAAATATGTAGTTAGGTACATAAGTAAATTGGTAGATTGGTAAAAAAGTAAGTAGGTCATAAAAGGTAAATAGGTAGGTAGGTCATAGGAAGTAGATATAAAAGGTAGGTAGGTAAGTAGGTAAGTAAGTTGGTACATGTATGTAGGTTTAGGCTATTGCCTAGCCTAATTTGTAGCTATCTTTGCCTATTAGCTAGCATAGGATGTCCCATTTGACTAAAACACCATTGACTAAGGACATCATTTTGTTTTGTCCAACTTGACTAAATGCTTTAATTACTTAAAAACCATTGGCCATTTTGATCAAGGTGGTCATTTTTTTGTCTCACTTGATTAGATGTTCAATTTGACAAATAGTTAAATAGGTCACTTTAGTCAAGTTCACCAATAAAATAAATAAATTTAATCAAGCCTTGGGCCATTAGTCTAAATGTACATGTCCATTAGTCAAAAAAGATTTGCTAGTCAATTTGAACCTTTTGAAAAACCATGAAATTGTAGTAATGTAAGACAAAAAATAATCCAAGAAAATATGGTAAAATCAACAAACAAGAAAAGAAATAGAGTCTAAACCTGAAGACCAAAAAATTTCAAAATAAATGGAAGGTTTTTTTAAAAGCCCTTTGTTTTCCATGAACTTGTTATATTTAATCATGGTAATTTTAGATGCAAAAAAATCAATCATGTTTTTAAGGTTCAACACAAACCTAACATGATAATCAATGAATTGATCTTTTACAAAAAGGATCAAGCGATCTAGATTTTCAATCCCCCAATGTAGATCATCATAGATTCATAACAACATTAGAAACACAAAAATTTCATTCAATCTCCATTTGTGAACAAACAATGACAAGTATTTGACAAACCAAAAAAAACACGTGCAAAAATTACATTGCATGTTATGACCACCAAACCATGGGGTTTCTAAATTTTGTTGGTCCCAAATAAAGTCATTCAAACAATTGTAACTCGTTCCTCAAGGTAGACATAATTGCATTATCATTGGACATAATTTTCCCAAAGAACATATCATCATGTTCAACTAACGCTACCTCCATTGTTGCCCTAACAAGGTTTAAATGCAAGTGAACTTGCAAAAAAAGACGGTAGACCAATCTAACATCATATTCAACAACAATTTCAATAGTTCATGCATTGCCCACAAAATCCTAAATAGTCACTATGCCAAAACATGGCATTAATTATTAGGCATAAATGATTAGAAATGGCATTGAAAAGAACTTGTCATAAGTTATTTTCATGTTTTCACAATGTGGGTTCAACATGACCACTGACATGTTGTGGGCCTTGGTGTCATTGTAAGCCACAAAAAATGTTAAAAATGGTGTCAAAATCTAGACTTCTTGTGCCATAGTTTAGAGATTGAATTCCTAAAATTAATAATAAAAATCATAAGAATTGTGATTGGTTTAAAGCCTAAATCCTAACCACATTTCTTCATAATAATGCACAATGTGAAAGTAGAAACAAATGCACATGATAATAATTAATAACCCGAACTTGGGTTCAAAACACATAACAATGGGGAGCAATGTTTCAACAAAAGGTTAAAACATATCCCAAAGGCACATTAACATTTTAAAAAACAAATGCAAAACTTGTTAACATTTATAACATATGGAGATTTCATATCGATATTCAAAAGTTTTTTGAGACAAGATGATATGTGAAGTAAACACATCATCACAAGAGTTTTGAACATCTTAATTGACAACCTTGCAATAACACAAGAATTTTTTCACTTTGCCTTCATTTCCCAAAAAATAAATCAATGTTATAGTCTTTTGTAATGAACTTTGAATATGTTTCAAGTTCACTTCCGCAAAACCATGTGCAAAACTTTGGCATTATCACTAACATATAGCTAACATGCCTTTGACATAACATGACCAAAACAAGACTTTATAAATGGGCATAGTAATTGAAATGGCAAAACCCTTAGATTTCACATATGCAACGACCTTGTCAAGCAAACCAAATGAATCAAGCAAGACCTTTACTTGATTTGCCATGGATGCACTTGCTATATTGTGCATTTCAAATATCCACATAGTCACATGGGTGGGTTCCCATGAGCTATTGATAAAGCTAACCACCATGACAAAAGTGACTTTATACTCAAACCATGACATCCAAAAATCAAAACAATTTGTGCATGTAATACATGATGCAAAAGAAGGTCAAACATATTTCTCCCAAGTTTTGTCCACAACATTCAAAAGCACTTTACTCACAAGTTACCATCAATAAGGAAATTGGTCACACCCATATTGATGTAAAACCAACCACTTCAACCATGGATTCTTGATAGAAAACAAAAGCTAGTATCCCTTTGCAATATTTAACACTAGATCCTCTAAAAACACTTGTTGTATGAGATTAGAATTTGTGATAAGGGTGTTGATTGCCAATTTTTTTTGTGATATGAAATGGTTGTATAATTTTCTTTTTTTTCTTTCCAACCTATTTTTTATTAGTAATTTTTTTCATTCATAAAAAATAACCCCCTTGCTTCCTATACCCCTCCAAATGTTCATTAAAAACATGTTTTTGAATGACTTTGTGCCATGATTTTTGTTGTAATTTAGAAGCCTTTTTGCTCTTCCCTTTTGTAAGCATCCTACCAACTTGTAATGAAATAGTATGACACAATCCAACACATCATTTGTGGATTGCAAACATTAATTATTTTAGTAGAATCATTAAAATTAAACAAACCCAATAATGAAACATGAGGTGTTAGGGTTACCAAATGTCATGATTGGTTAAGACTTGTGTTAGAAGTGCCCGAGGTTCCCCCATGTCATTGTTGGATGCCTCTTGAAATCCAATTAATGGATTATTGAAAGATAAAATTTCATTGTCCTCATCTAGCATTGCTTTTGTTAAAATGGTTACACTTGATGCCATTTTAAAAACCAACTTCAATTGCATGTATAAACAAGACCAACAAAAAAGTTAATTTAAGGTTTGTAATGAACTATCAAGTTTTGGAGATGTGGCTAATGGTCACCACCATCCAATTACATGAATTATATGTGTTAATTGTGATTATAATACATGAAAGTTTCTTCCAACTTGGGTCTACAATGTTCCATTGCTAGCTTTTGTTTGATTTGTTTTAGTTTTAATGATTTGTCAAGGCATATTCACAATCAAGGTACCATTTTTTCGCCACAAGATTCAAGGACTTTGTTTTTGCTATCTTCCAAATACAAAATCTAAATGGAATAAATTTAAGTGAGAGATATTGGATAATTCAAATTATGATAATTTTCGTGGTGGTGGTGGTGGTTTTTCACATCCATATGTAATTATGCATAAATATTTTGTTAAAAAACTAGAAATGCATAAAATGAATACATAAGTTTTTATATACAACTTAACATGTTTCCTTGCATGAATTTTTTTTGCAGATTTTGCTAGCATTTGGGGCCACAAATTCTAAGCCTAGTGAATAGAAAAAATCAACCAAATGGGAAAAAAATGATTCATTTTGCTTGTAGCCCATTTAGAATGGATTTTGTAGCCTTCAAAATTCTTATATCCTACATTATTTAATCAAATGTATTATACGAACATTGTTAAACATAGATGTATGCATTACTTATCCATAAAAGATAATTGAAATCAATTGCATTGTTTAATACATTCATTTTGACTCCCTTAAAACAAAAAATACAATTAAAACAAGGACTCAAATTGTTTAAGGATTCAAAAGGACATCAATATTATATCCAATCTATTATTAAATTTGTTTTACTAGATTAACATGACATCATTTTAGTTATAGTCATATACCAATCCATTATAGTCATGAAATAATAAATGTAATAAAAATCCAAAATAGTCCTTTGTAGTTTTTTTTTCATTAAACTATCCTTTTAGGTACCTTGATTGTGAATATGCCCGTCAATCAAGGTTATAGATGGCACATCAACTTGATATGAAATGTTTAGGACATTTCAAACTTTTGCAACAATAAATGTAATATTTTCATACTTTTAATATGGGGGAAAAATCAATTTTCAAAACAGGACAATTAGAGTTAAGAATTTTGGAAATTACACCCAACATTTTTCAATTTAATAATTTTGCAATTCCTCCATTGAATTTTTCACTTATCACCCTATTGTACAAAAGATCGATATCACATAAGCCAATATATTAAATTTTAAATGAATTTATTGTAAGTAGTCATGGAAATAAACCAAAATAAAGAAGGAAAAAGTAACACACACACACACACACACACACACACACA
>Ga0116229_10008551_pt1 | contig 15875 bp, 8 predicted proteins | sample S1TSphgellanicum_3_FD_87313 | JGI IMG/M metagenome (GOLD analysis project Ga0116229, IMG submission 87313) | Host-associated microbial communities from peat moss isolated from Minnesota, USA - S1T2_Fc - Sphagnum magellanicum MG | ecosystem: Host-associated > Plants > Peat moss > Unclassified...
ATCTTGTAGAAGGTTTCAAAGGTTTTGACATAGGCAACATGGACAAGTCAATGATTCATTCATTTGTGCACCAAGGAATATTGAAAGAAAATATGGGGCTTTTATTGTATCTATGCTTTGTATATTCTTGGTTGTAACTTTGCACACAATGTTTTCTAGGAAATCCCATTGCTTACCTATAGGTCCATGGCCATGGCCTATCATGGGTAATTTGTGGATGTTGGGAGAACATCCACACTTGACACTAACACGTTGGGCCAAAGGGTATGAACCTCTTATGCTCCTTCGACTTGGTTCCATCAACATTGTGGTGGCATCTTCGCCTACAATGGCCAAGGAATGTTTAAAAACCCAAGATCATGTGTTCCAATATTGTCCATCTTCACTTGCATTCAAGATTCTAACCAAAAATTGGAGCATGGGAATGATATCTGGTTTTGCTTTGTAACACATCCGAAAGATATGCATGAACGAGCTTTTCACATTTAAAAAGATACAATCATTCCAAACTATGAGAACAAAAGAGATTCAAGAGATAATGAAGGACATTTTTAGAAAAACCAATGAGGGCAAAGTGGCTAATCTCACCTTGAAACTATCATCTATTTCCACAAATAATATGACCCAAATGTTATTCAAGAAAAGGTTATTTATTTGAAACCATATTAATATGAAATGTTCAAGAAACATATATAATGGCATGAGTTATGAGCATAATGATTGGATTGAAATAATCACCAATTTTGTGATTTAATTTTAAAGCTATTATGGGATTTTTTTTCGATATATGAACTTTCAAATGGCAAGATCAACATTGTAATAAATTGTGAATTCAAATATTTTTTTAGTTTTTTTTTCCACATGCATTTCAATGATTAAGTACATGTTTCCTTGGGTGAATAGGTATTGTGGAAATGCATGTGGCAATAAAGAAACACAATGGTTCAGACAAATAATAGATGTAACCCAATATTGGTATGGTGCTTTCATTATTAGTGATTACATCCCTTACTTGAAGTGGGTGGCCAAGCTCCAAGGGATTGACACCTCTTTGCAAGCTTTACAAAATGAACTGTCAAATTTCATTGCACAAATAATGGATGAACATAAAACAAGTCCATCTACTCAAAATTGAAATATTGCAGATGTGCCTAAAGATTTTTTCAATGTTCTTTTCGCCACACCTCAAGAAGATGGTTTCGGAAATGTAACTTGATGCAATTCAAGCTTTTATCATGGTGAATGGAAAATAGTAGTGTTGAAAACCATGGTTATTTTTATAATAGTAAAAAATGTTTATGTTTAAAGGAATTTGCATTAAGTTGTATGGTTTAAATTATATATATATACACACCACCTTGAAAATTAATGTAATAAATGTAAACCTATTTGTCAGCTTGCAATACAAATATGGATAGGATATATCATCTATCAACTTTCAACCAATATTTTATTATAGGTAACAAAACACCTTGTGCATAACGCCACATTCGTCATGTTTACATTCAAATCATTTACTATCATTTTTCATGCAAGATAATAAGCCATGAAAACAACGAGTAATTAGTCCCATACTATCCTAACAATAAAACTTTCATCACAAAAACAAAAATGTTGAATTTAAATGAAGTTCTAGCAATGAATAATTGGAATTGCCTTATGGAGGATTTTTTAGAATCCTTCATATGGTCATCCATGGACCATTCCAAATACAATTTCAAAAATAACTATCTCATTTTCAAGCCTAATTACTTCATTTTTTTTTCTTAATAATTACTTCCATTTCCTATTAACTTTCACAATGATTATCTCTCATATTTTTTAATAACTACCTCCATTTTATAATTACTTCACTCTTTTCCCCTATCCACCAACATGGATATGAAAAATAAATTAATGTGTGCCACTTTAATTTTAATTAAGATTGACATTGACATAAATAATGATGAGTTATTGAAAACCATAGGAAAAATAAGAAAATAATTAAATAATTGATCGTCATTGGTAGTGTTCACAAATTGATAAACATAAAATTTTAATTTAAAAGCAAAATATGTCAATTTTTGGTCTTATTTAAGATGCTTTAAGAATACTTGAAATGCATTGTTGATTTGGTGCATTTGTTTCAATGCAATCAATTTGGAGAACCATCAAATGTTGTATTTTCCTTAAGTTGGAGGTGCATGAAATGCATATGAATATATTATTTTTAAGTTTTTAAAGTTGTTTGGAATTTGGTTCAACATGGTAATGTTAATATCACCACCATGGGAGAAGTTGGCATAAAGATTTGTTAAAACTTGAAAGGAATTTTAAAATGATGTAAATGAAAGTGTTGAAGTTTACATTGGATATTATATGAATAGTTTTTCTAGTATCTAGTTCTACATTGACTATTTTTGCTTGACATATTAATGAATGTCTATTTTATAATAATATTTTAAAAACTTGTCATATTTTATCATTCTACCATTATGTATGGATCCATACACATGACTTTAGGAATGTTTTCTTATATCAATAACTAATTTGTGTTTTTAGCCCATTAATTCACTATCAAGAATAAAAATGATTATTTCAACATATATTGTTGGTTGTTTAAACCAAGTTTATGAAAGAATTGTAATATATAGTGAAAGTGAAAGAATTAACCAAACATATAATTAAAAATTAACAATACAAATACAAGTGGCTTCTAGCATGCAATTATTTATAGATAATCACTTTTATTTCAAAATGACTTAAATCAAATTTGAAATTTTCCTAGACCTATATGGTACAAGAAGGTTTAGGTGCCCTAAGCCTTTGTTTGTTGGAGCAAAAGCCTTCATGAAGGCTACCACAAGAAGAGATGCATTCTTGATTTATGTTATTCCTTCACCATATGTTGATCCACGTCCACATGAAATTCCTTCTCAATGCCAAGAATTCAAGGATGTGTTTGAAAAGAGAAATGTGAACACCTTTCCCAAGCATCAACCATATGACTAGACCATTGATCTTGTGGAAGGAACAGAACCTCCATTCAGAGCCATCTATAATTTGTGGCAAGATGAATTTGTAGCACTTTGTGAATATCTCGATGAAAACTTCGAGAAGGGGTTCATTCAACATTTAAAGTCTCCAAATGGTGCATGTATCCTCTTTATCAAAAAGAAAGTTGGTTTTTTGAATGTGTGTCAATTATCGTGGAATGAATTGATTCACCATTAATAATTGATACCCTTTGCTTTAATCACAAGGTTGTTGGACCAACTTAGTCATGACAAGGTGTACACCAAATCTGATCTATGTGGAGCATATAACTTGGTGTGCCTTCGAGAAGGCAATGAATGGAAAACAATGTTCAGAACCCATTATGGCCATTTTGAATATGTTGTGATGCCATTTGGCTTTACTAATGCACCTGTTGTTTTCCAACATTTGATGAATGATGTCTTTCATGAGTATTCAAGGACGATTTCGTGGTTTGTTATATTGATGACATCTTCATTTTTTCGAAGAACATGGAGGACCATGAGCACCATGTATGTTTGGTTTTGGAGAAGCTTCGGGAGTTTGGACTTTACGTCAAATTGGAGAAGTGTGAATTCCATCAATTTGAAGTGGAATTATTGGGTTATGTCATCTATGGAGATGACATATATTCACATGGATCCTCGTTCACATGAATACTTGTAAAATTCAAACCATTATTAATTGGGTTATTCCAACTTCTATTCATGATGTTCAATGTTTTTTTGGATTTGCCAACTTTTATTGATGTTTCATTGCCCACTATTCTTCAATAGTGGCTTCTCTTGTTTAATTGACTAAGGAATGATCAGCCTTTTTCTTTGGGGGTTAAAGTTGCAAATGCCTTTCAATCTTTGAAGGTTTCTTTCACATTTACGCCAATGTATTGAGGCATGTGCCCTACACAATCTAACAATTTTACCCTTTGATTTTGTTGTAGATACTTTCAGCTTTCAAAGGTGGATAATCTCAAAAGTTTGGTTGAAAAAACCAATAAAACTTCTGGCTCGACCCCAAAAGTTGGTTTTAAATAGTTGGTGGAGATGTTGGTGTTAGGTGGTTTGGATAAAGAAAAGCATGAAAAGGTATTGACTCACATCAACAACCATGAAGATTTGAAAAACCCCACTCCATTCGTTATGTTCATTTCTAAACTTCCAACCAATAGTCATTTTTCCCTTGCCAAAATTATTTCAAGTTAGTGCATGCATTGGTTTTGAATCCTAAAACTCTAAACCATCAAGCCCCAAGGGGTGATTTATCATAAGTTAATCTTGATTTGATTCAAAAAAATACATTTAATTATGTGCCAACATAGATTCATAAGGTGTTTTTCCCAAAACCCATTTAGTATGACTACAACGTCATATGAACACAAAATAAACCATATGTTTACCCTGGGGTGAAAATCCTTAAAAAGGTGTACCACCTAGGATGAAAAGGACCTAGTCCTTATTGTAGTTCTTTTCCCCCTCTATTTTGATCCCCATCAAAACTAATGAGTGTCAAATATTTCATAAGTACCATCACTACAACAAAAGGTGTCCCTATATGCTAAGGGATTTCATTGGATTTTGAGTGAATTCATTAGTCATAGTGCATGGCATAGTGGGGATGTAGTGAATTCACTATTGTAGTGAACAAGCACTAGTGAACTACACCCACATTTTGTAGTAGTTCATATTTAAATCCATTACAATTATAGAATCCATCATAATCATTAAAAATGTGTCTTCACATGGTAAAAATGGAATATGTAAAAAATACATAAAAAGGTGATGTTGTGACAAGATTTTGGTACAGTTTAAAGAATTTGGACCCACCATTGCTCAAATTTTCTAAGGATTTATGAAGTTCTAGAAGCTTATGAAATTGATTCTTCACAAGCTTCAAGATTCTCTTATGTCATTTAGCTATTGTTCAATTGTTTTCTTTCATATTCAACTTGATTACCCAACCAATTAATTCATTTTTCTTTATTTTGCTGGTGTAGGTAAAATAATCCATAACTTAGTTGAAATTTGCAAGCTCTTCTCCATGGAACAAATTGGAGATCTAATTAAATGTGGGTTGCACAGGGAGTTTGAGAATTTAGAAACAAGGATGTTATTGCAGAAGGATTTGTAAAATCTTATGGATTGTAAAAAACACAACTTGCTATAAAGTTGTTTTGAGATCACAATTCATGATGTTAATCTCTTTTTATCTTTCACATGTGTACATAGAAATATCACAAAAATCACACAACACGGAGAGATGTAGAATTTGTGTATATAACATAATTGGAGTAGAATAGGTTAATTTAATTTTGTTGGTGCAAGCTTGTGCATATTTAGTACATCTTCCATTTCTTATGGAAAAAAAGAAAAGCTATTAGAATGAGGGCTTTAAGCACACACACTTTGATAAAGTATTACATACCACATGCATGAAAATAGTACAATTGAACTCAAACATCATGACTTGAAATAACTATTTTGTTTATTACAAATTTAATACACCATTTGTAGTCATATTTTTTCCAAACTTGACCAACACTAAATCCTCCCCTATCCCATTACAAATTCTTTCCCCAAGGAATTGTAATCAAATGACATTCAATTTTCCTTGTTTGTTTTCACAACTATGCATTGTTGAAGGGTTGGACAAATTTCACAAGCACAAATTGATGCCAAAAAGTGACCTTAAGGTAGAGGTGAAAACCCTAAGGGTTTTTTAACATTTACAATCTATAAATTTGAAACCTTTGTTCAAGATGTAGATTATGGATTATATCACTACTTAGGAAACTCATAAGTATTCCAAACTAAAAGCAAATCCTTTATGATTGTGGTATTTGTGTGATAATGCAACCTTGAGAGAACCATTCAATGTGTGTGTGGTGATTTGTTAATAAGGCCATAAGTAAACTAAGAGATAAGAGAAGATGGACATTCTTTGATTAACAAAAAAGATGTGAGATGACACATTAACCAAATGCAAGTTTGTTATAATATGGGTTCTAGAATTGTGGCAACTAATGATTATGTATTATAGGGTTGTTGTCTAGAATGAAGACCTCACTTACTCGTTGTAAGAGATTATCAAGGCAAGTGAGTAAGGGTGGCCATTATTAAAAGAAGTTTAATCCCATACTCACTGCAAAACGAGTTCACAAATTTTGTCAACATCCTTTCCATTGTTAATAAATAACCCTTTGCAATTACAACCTATGCCAATCCAACTTCGAGATTATTTTCAAACATTGAGTAAAATTGCTCACATGGCTTATTTTGGCCAATATACTTTAATTGTTCTTAGGTTAGAGAAATGACTCGTGGCGGGTGGGGTGACAAGTCTAGTTTCCTCTTTGGGGGAAAGGGGGGAGGGGGTTACCTAAACATGTTCACAATAACATATCACTTTATCCCTTTTTTTTGTTCAAAGTTTTCTCCTTTACATCTATGTAGGTGAATGCAAGGGGAGGCAATCCATACTCACACATAAATTGTTATTTTGATTGGCCTATCACCAAAAATATAAATATAATAAAATCTCTTGGAAGGTAGCTCATCTATTGAATATGATATAATTGTGATTAGAGAATGTGTTTACGATAACATATCACTTTATCCCTTTTTTTGTTCAAAGTTTTCTCCTTTACATCAATGTAGGTGAATGCAAGAGGAAGCAATCCATACTCACACATAAATTGCTATTTTGATTGGTTTATCACCAAAAATATAGATATAATATTTTTTTTGGGAAGGTAGCCCATCTATTGAATATGATATAATTGTGATTAGAGAAAGTATAATTATGATACAGATCATGTTATATAATGTACATGAAGATGGTTGTTTAATGCATTGGTACTTGTTTGTTTGTTGTTTTTTTCCAATGCAAAAGTTTGAATACAATGGTGGGTTGATTTAATTGTGGGTAATCAAGATGTTAGATAATGTGCAAATTGATGTTATGTTATAATTTAGTCATTCACTCTTGTGTGGGAACTACAAAAACACATTATTACTTACTTTGTCAAAACTTTTATTCATTTTGGGGCATTATCTCCTTCGTTGGAATTTTTACTATTTATTCATGAACTATCCTTTTGTTCATCAAATTTTTTTAACACCATGGATGTTTCTTTTAGCAAGTTATGGATGTAAATGATATATACATTTATTTTTGTGTTCATAGTCTTATTGGTTTATTTTTAATTATTAGAAATCAAATTGACAATGATCCCCTTGGATTGTTTAAAATGGTTGTGCAAAAAAGAGTTTTGCATGTTTCTTCAATCCTTCTTTTCACAATAACTCATTTAATTGAAGGGTTTAAATTAATAAATCAGTTTTTTTTTAAATAACGAAACACATAATGTATTTGGATGCATATTGGTCTATTATCTATTTAAAAATTTATCTTTCATATTTTTTGTCCTCATATTATCCCTACTTTCACTTGTCTATTTTCAAATGTTATAAATGGAAATTATTTTACTGAATATTAGAGTATTTTGGGTATCAAGATTGTTATTTAAAACTATTATTTTCAAATTTGAATAAAAAAGGATAATGAATTACAAATAATACTTAATAGTTTTTTTGTTGGAAGTGTTTTGTTTTTGTTCATTTAATGTACAACTATTTTGTTCATATTTAACGTTCCTTGTCTTTCATTGAACTCTTCATATGAATATTGGAATTTGTTACTACTCTTTTGGATTTTTTCTTGATAGGTATTGCAATAGACAAAAAATTACAATATATTCAAAATTTGAAAGATTGTGGAAAGTGGAAAGAAAGAGCAATAAGAAGATAGGCCATTAGATAAACACGTAATGGGATTTAGTTGGAACCTAATTTACAATTATAACTACTTTCCACACATGGAACATAATAGGCAAGAGGAGGAGGATGAAGTGAGGAAGGAAAATGCTAAATAAGAGGAATTTTCAAGTTAATGAATGTAGTTTAAGAGCACTAAATAGAGGTTGTGTTCTAATAGTTCTAACAATTTTTGTTTAAGGTTTTTGGTTTGGTGTTATGTAAGTTGATTTGTATGACATTGAAAATCCTGACACATATGTGTTACCTAAATGAATTCTAGATTTCTTTTTGTGGCTAATATTTGATTTTTTCCCAAATGCATTGCACCATCAAATGGATTGATTATCATTTTTTTGAATGCCATTTATCTTCATCACGATTTTATTTGATGTGTAGGATCTTGTTCCTTCCACTTTGGGCACAAGATGGTATTGGGGTTAGAAGGTCGTGGCCTCCATTTTGTTAGTATTTAAAATCTCGTTGGATTCTAATAACTTAAATTTCAACATGAATTGAATGTTGTAGTTTGTTATTACATGTGGGGGTTAATGTCTTGGTTTGAATTATATGATTTAAGAGATTATGAAAACACCTTCAATATTTGAATTTAAGAATTTGTACATGTGGAACAACCACCATACTATATGAAGCCCAATGTTTTAGCTCCTAGTTGTTTCCATCATCAATCATTGTTATCATTGCCTTGTGTATAACCAAACCAATTCGTACTTTATTGGTGAGAAAGTTGTACATAATACCCATGGACTTGCAAGTAGTAGAATATTGAATTTCTTAGAGGCACAACATGGCAAAGGGCACACCAACTTGTTGCCATGACCAATTAAATAGCTCATGCATTGTGACCTTGCTTTGAGCATAATTGCAAACATTTAACTAATAAAACACCTATGATATATATATTTGAGACAAACCCATGACATGCAAAATGCCCCAAGTTGTGTTTGGTAAAATTTAATGATTGCCACCTTGTTTGCATGGTGTCCTTTCAAATGATGGACATGAAGAACATCAAGACTTGCAAATAAAACATACATTGTTCCTCATCCTTTCCAAATACACAATTTGTAGCACCCCATTGTTCACAAATCAATAATGTGGTGAGTTTAAAACCCTAATTACAAAAACAATCAATGGAGTTGATGATGAACTTTTAATTCTTGAATGTAACAACAAGCATTTGAAACAAAATTCACTATTATTTCTCCTTCTTGATGTTTGAAAATGACTATTTGGCTTGAATATTATCATGTCCTTTGATGGTCTATGCTAAATGCAAAAAACATCTCGAGCACAACCTAATGTCAAAAGTAGAAATATGTTTTGAAATCTAAGATTTTATTTTGTGAATAAATCAACATAAAAAATCATCTAACATATAGTTATCTTTCATGAAAATTTACATTTTTCCATCTCTTTTTCACTCATAAGCACATGTTTACACATGCAAAACACAAAACTTTGCAACATTTGATAGTTCAAAACACATTATAAGCCCTATTGTTTCTTATTCAAATGACATCACACATTGTATAATTAAACGGAAATTGTTTTTAATAAGTTTGATTATCACGTGGGTAAACAAATTTCCCAATGTGTTATTTCTCTATAATACTAATGGTTTTCATGTTGTATTTTTGGCTTGTTTTTGGTCCTTTTACAAGGCAAATTGGATAGGTCTTGTGTGAAGTTCTACTAAACAATTTAACTTGGGCAGGAGCCAAGGCCAATTTATCTTAAAGATTATTTTGTGAAAACCACATGATCATTATGCAAATCCACATAAACATGATAAAAATCAACATGAAAACCATTACATAATGAAATGTGCTTGGTACATGCCATTGTGCCCATTTAATTGCCCATTTAGAAATTTGGGCTCAATGTATTTAGCTTTCATCCAAATCTCTCACATTCACCTAATTGGGCATTACTTATACTTGAAATCATCCATAATGCAAGAAACCCATAGGACAAATGCAAATGGTAAACTTTCCCATCTATATTTTCTTGAAACATATTTGGAGCACATAAAAATTGGATTAAAAATTTCCTTTGTATGTTGTAGGAACCTTGCAATGCATATAATCTTCCTCCTAGCCTTTGAGGCACCTTACAAATCTATAATTTGTGCTTATGGAGTGGTAGATTCAAATTACATCAAGTCTTTTATGTCAAAGGGCATGTTGCATTGGGGGCTATAATGTTTTCAAGCTTTGGAATGCAAGTTATAACTACTGCCTACATTACCATGCCCTCAATCAACATCGTCACATTTTGGATCACCTAACTTCCCTAGTTCACATAATCCAAAGCAATAGGGAAAACAATGCCAATTTTATCTTCACCCAAATGTTAACACTTGATGTTTATCGTGTATGGCTCCAATTGTAAATAATTATCCTCTTGTCTTGCAAAGAAAGATAGAGTGCATAAAACATTAACTTGAATTTAGAACTCATGCTTATCAATGTGTTATTCTTGTCTTTGTGCACTCCTTTCAACTCAAACTATATTGTTAGCAAATGATGTGAGAATTTGGTTGTGGGCACATGCAAGAAAAAACAAATTAGTCACAAAAATTATGGCACAAAGCTTGTTATGTTGGGTGTCATAATCTGTATATAGGTATGTTGCATTTTAATAGTCCTTCCAAATTTTGATTCAAACCTAATAAGAATTGAGAAATATGAAATAATAATAAGGTTATAGAGATTTCAAACCCAACAATTTAGATTCAAAGCAAACTTTGAGTTCCAAAATCTTGTCATACAAATTCTAAATTTGTTTACTTGTGTTCAGATAGCCAAAGGACGCCATCAAGATTTCAATTTAATGTGTATTATGATACTTGTTATATCACCTTTTTTGGTGAAAAGTAATTCACACTTAGTGTGCTTTTACCCATTTAAATACTAATAATGGTAGTTGTGTACCCAATATTCTTACCATAAGTATGTCCTACATGTACACATCACACATAATCAAAACTTTTGTTGTTGATATGTTTTAACATTTTGGTGTATAGTACAATGTTCAAAAACATATAAAAAGGTCAATATTAATGTAAATACCTTTCAACATAAACAATCCATTACCAAACAAATAATCATGACTTTTGTCACTATTGTTATCCATTCACCATGATAATACAATGAATTACATCATTTGACATGTGTCCAATCCCATTTTCTTGAGGCATGGTGTGACTTATTATCCTCACCCTTAGATTCAAAGCTTGACAATAACTCATGACAAGTTTGAGGCGGTGTAAATTAAACACTTGGAACAAGTTGATGTCAAATTCCATCCCACTTCAATCCTTGTGGCATCAATTTTACAATCTTTATTTGATGGTTCTAGAAATTAACACATACAACTTTACTTTACATGGCTTTTATTATACCAAATATGAATTTAAAACAACATAAATAATGGTGAAGATGATTTCTCGAAATTGACAAAACATTATTGGGTTGTCATCATCTTGTCTTGGACTCACTCCTTGCACAATTACTCCCAATGCTATGGATTGATTTCATTGAAATTTGGAGAGAAGGTTTTTCAACTTATATTCTAAAATTGTTTTTAAGTTTGGAGTCAATCCAATAGTGAATGGAAAAAAAATTGCATTTGGAATTTTAAAAATCCAAAAATTGTTTAATAATTTTGGACCCATTTCACTTTTAGCTTTTATAATTCATTCTTTACTTTCAAATTGAAATCTATAAGCTTGTATAATTTCTTGACTATTCTAATTGTTGTGTAGGGAGAAATCAAGGCAATCCATTGTGATCATTGTTCAACCGCCACATTTTCCCCCTCAACTCACTTTGATACATTCACAACTAACTCTCCTTCCTTCACATGCCACAGAACCCCATTTTTATGTATTCCCCTTTGTTTGTTTGCTTTGCTTCTTCTTCAAGCTCCATTGTTTTTCCACCATGATGAGTTCTTCTCCTTTTGACCAATGAAAGCCAAGGAAAATCCCTCCTTTGATATCTTTCCCAACTAATTTTCCTCTTGGTTTTGATTAGTTTATGAGGATTGAAGGAAATCCATATTTAAGCCCTCCATTAATTGAATCAAGATGAGAATCCTCAATTTAATGAAATCAATTTTACTTTTGATCACGATAAACATTTTCACCATCACAAAATTATAGGCTTCATAGGTTCATTCCAAATTTGTGCGAAATTTGTTAATTCATAAGTTTGTATTATTTAAACACAAATGTCATGCATTATTTAAACACGAAAGTTGAGTGCATGACTTCCACGTGTAAACAACATAAATAGACATATAACATTCGTGTTTAAACAATATGAATAGGCATATGACATTTGTGTCTCAACAATGTGCACGACATTGATGTTCAAATAATACAAGTAGGTGAATGACATTTGTGTCTATTCCATACAAACTTATGAAAAACAATTTTGCACAACTATTATTGCCAAATTGTGGCCCATGAAGTTTATGATGACATATGGATGATTAATGGGAAAATTTTCATTTGAACAAAAACCACATCTTTCCAATCCCTTTTCATTACACATTATTTTATTTTATAACACATTTACATTATTTATGCACATCAAGCCCCTTCTAATTTAATGACAACTACAAATTCCACCATGGTTATTTCCCCCCCCTAAAGATTCAATTGTCCATCTAATGGAAACCTTATGTATTAATTGTTAGCCTTAAGGTTTTCAAAAAAGTTATCACACCACCATGAATCAATCACCAAAATAATTTATAACCCTAATTTCCCAAGTATTTAAAACCTTTTTTCTTCAAACCAAATACAATTTAACACTATGCACGACATAGTTTGAAGTTGTGCGAAGTTCAAATTGCTCAACCCACTAAAGAATCCTTTGATTTTTTGTTGGGTTCGAACTTGACACAAATGCCTAGGCTTGAAGAAAATCAAGGTGGACATAGGGTGTGCTTTCAAGTTGAATTTGAGTGCATCACCCAACCTTGGCATCATTGATTGGAGCCACCATGTGCGTTTTTTTGTGTTGGTATAAGAAGTTTAGCCAACTACAAATGAAGTATCAAAGATAATGTACGAAGGCATTTTCAAAGGCAATGAAATCATCATGTTAGTTTGGTTGGGAGTTCCTAGGGTCGACTACTATTGATGGTTGTCAGGTTCAATGTTTCAAATCAAAGTAGAACCTTCAAACTTTTCACTTGTACCATGTGTCATGTTTTGGAGTTCTTGTAGTTAGAGTAATGGAGTTTGAAGCTAGTGACCTAGAAGTGAAATAATGTGTTATTCCAAAACACCCTTGAGGCTTGTAAAGCTTTTATAACACCATAATTGAGGAACATTTAACATCTAAGTCTACTTGTGGTTTATTAATGTAGTCTAAAATTTCAATAAAACTTGCATTGTTGCTTTTTTACTACCAAATTATTATTTTTGCATTGTCCAAGGTGTTTAATATCTTTTTATTTCAATTAATCCACAGTCAACCCTTATAGAAATGAACAACATTTCCTTCAAGCATAAACACCCATTTCCTTGTTTCAAGTTAATAATGCTTATTTGTTGGAAATTTATTAAATTGTAATCATTAACCCATAGGAAAACTACCAATTAAAACATATTCAATCCCATTGCTACTTTTGGGGCTTACACATAGTAAAAATAACATTGACAAAAAAAACTAGGCACATCATCAATATTTGAATTAGGAGAGGATGTATTTGTTCCATGTTCATTTATTATTGGAATAATGAAGTTTGATATGTGATTGAACTCAATGCTTGCAAGGAAGCATCAAACCTTTGAAGCTTGGTCACGCATTTTTAGTAAGGGATGTAATCATTGACAATGAAAGAACCCATCCCACAATGAAATCCTTCAACTATTTCTTCCAACCATTGTGTTTTACCATGGTCAATCCTAGTTCCACAATACCTATTCAACAAGGGGATGGCCAATCATTCATTGAAATGCACATGAACTAAACAAATAGCTAGTTTTTGTTCATCATTTTATCACAATGTTGAGTTTGCCATTTCAAAGTTCATATATTGGAAAGCTAGTTCATGTGCCCTAGATATAACCCAAAATTTAACTAAATCATGTTTGGTGATTATTTTGATTTAATTATTCTATTAGTAATACTCACTTATATTTGTGTGTGTAGAATATATGTGTGTGCTTTTTACACATTTCATATTGACATGTAATATGATTTCAAGTAAATCACCTTTTGTTAAACAACATCTGGGTCATATGGTGTGTGACAAGTGATGACAATTTGAGGTTGAGATCTACCACCTTATCTTCTTGGGATCCCATGTAAATTTCCTTGATTGTCTTTTGAAAATCTCGTGTTTTCATCAATTGAAATGATTACAAGTGTCCTTTTAGATGTAAAAAGCTAGGTTGTGCATATCTTTTGGAGGTGCGACAAAGAAAAACTAGAAATTATTGCCATATTATAATTTTTAGTCAAAATTTTAAATAGTAGTGAAGATTAACAATATTGGAACATGTGGTATTAGGTTTTTAAAAAAATTCTTTAGCCATCGTAAGAGAAGATGCCACCATAATGTTGATGGAACCAAGTTGAAGGTGCATGAGAGGTCCACACCTTTTCACCCAACATGTAAATCTTGTGTGTGGATGTTCTTCCAACATTAGCAAATTGCCCACAATAGGCCATGACCATGGACCTGGCGGTAAGTGATGGTATGTCCTAGAAAATAATGTTTGCAATGTTACAACCATACTATTACGTAGTTAAAATAAAAAAGTCCCACCGTTTCTCCTAACCTTCCTTGCTTCATTGAAACATTGATTTGTCCATCTTTGCTTAATTAAAAAAGTTTGCTATCTTCTACAAAGATCTATTTTGAAATCGTGTTTGGAATGAATATAGACTACACAAATGAAACATGATTTCAGCCCAAAGGTTGTGTTCTTCAATGTGTGTTTTATGAAGGTGGATATGGGGGTGGTTTCACATGACCAAACATAAATCATCAATACTCTATATTAGATGTTTATCAATTTATTCTTTGCTCACATGGCCAAACATTAGTTTATGATAAATTTTGCCCATATATTTATTTGTCTACATATTCATTGATCACATGGCCATAAAATAATTTACCATTACTTTGTTGAAGATATTTATTTACATGGTTCTTGAGTTGCACACTTAATTTCTTGTCCTCCTCTTTGACATTGTGTAATGATGGTGGGACATAAAGGACCATATTTCTATAGAATGAAATGTGTAAAACAATTGAGGATGACCAGGTATTAAATTCCAATAGTGGATGATGTCCATATTGATAACATTGTCTTAATGGTGGGTCCATAATGCACAAGGGTGGCTTTGATTATTGAACAACATGACACTTTTGGTCATTGGTGGTTTGAAGAACTACATCACAATTTGTGGGCATTTGAAAATTGAGGGCCTATTTAACCCCTAAAAGCCTAAACCTTGTGAAGGTGATTTTCGCTACCAAAAGAGTATCAACTCTAATTTTTTTCATGGATCTAAGAAAAGATTGAGAATTAACATAAATGCACCATTGGATTTGAAGAACATCATATGAATAACAAGTTATACAAATTTCAAAACGTTTAGTAAACATATGAGTAGGATCGGGCACTTTGAGTGCACCAATATAAAGTGAGGTAGCTCTTGCCCAAAACTATGGCATACTTTTGAGGGTCCAAAAAAGAAATTTAATTAGACACCACCCATGCAACAAAGCTTCATGATGTATATGTGTGTGTTACCTATCCTATGCGTAAATTTCAAAAGACTTGGGACACATGATTTGGATCCAACGAAAAAAAGAGTAAAAATTATATTACATAGGATCGTTTCTCCTCTTATTTTTTGCCCCTTCTCCATAATTAAAAAAAATTCTCCCCCCCCCCCCCCCCTCCTCCCCCTCCCCTTCCCCCCCTCTTTTCCCTCCCTTTCCCCCCCCCCCCCCCCCCCCCCCTCGCTTTTTTTTTTCTCTCCCCCTCCCTCC
>Ga0116229_10008553_pt1 | contig 15873 bp, 15 predicted proteins | sample S1TSphgellanicum_3_FD_87313 | JGI IMG/M metagenome (GOLD analysis project Ga0116229, IMG submission 87313) | Host-associated microbial communities from peat moss isolated from Minnesota, USA - S1T2_Fc - Sphagnum magellanicum MG | ecosystem: Host-associated > Plants > Peat moss > Unclassified...
ATGTTCAGAACGGCAACAGGTTTTTCCAGGCCGGCCGCCAGCGCCGCGTGATACGCCGGCACGAACGGTGCGCCCTGGCCGCCGGCCGCCACGTCCGCGCTGCGGAAATCGAATGCCACCGGCAGGTTCATTTCACGTGCGAGTAAAGCCGCATCGCCGATCTGCCAGGTGCGTTTTTGCGCCGGCCGATGCAGAATCGTCTGGCCATGAAAGCCGATCATGTCGGCATCCTCGCCCAGCGCGCGCACCGCTTCGGCATGGTGCAAGGTCAATTCCCGTTGCGTTTGCAGCAACACAGTATCGTCGGACGCGAGGCAAGGCGCGCGATCGAGCAAATCGCGCAGCGCGGCGCGCAGCTGTGGCGAAAATGGATGTGTCAGCGAACGGCCGGGCCGAACCACGCGATCACCGTCGGTTTCCAGCAATGCCGCGTCCACCCCGTCCAATGACGTCCCGCTCATCAGCCCGACGATTCGCATCGGTGTCAGTGGCAATCAGCGTAATTTTGGGTGCCGCTGGTATACACCCGGTCGGTTGGTTCGATGCCCGCAATCGGAATGTCCGGCAAGTCGGCCAGCTCCAGATACAGCGGCGCGAAATCGGTCCCGACGGTTTCATCCAGCAGCGCCGGCAAGCTTTCGATCACGAAATAGACTTGCTGGAAATCATCGATCCTATAGGGCGTCCGCAGCACGCGGCGCAATGAAAAGCCGATGCGATTGGGCGACGGGTCATCGAGCGCGAAACGGCTTTCCCCACTCGACGAAACGATCCCGGCGCCGTAAATGCGCAACCCCGCGTCGGTGCGCAGCAGCCCAAACTCCACCGTGTACCAGTACAGTCGCGCCAGGTTCGGCAGCCTGCCATACTGCATGGCCCGCAGCCCGCCGCGCCCGTAAGCCTGCATGTAATCGGCAAACACCGGGTCGGTCAGCATCGGAACATGGCCGAACACGTCGTGAAACACGTCGGGCTCCTCGAGGTAATCAAGCTGGTCCGGCCGGCGAATGAAATTGCCGGCGGGAAAGCGCCGGTTGGCGAGATGGTCGAAAAAGATCTCCTCGGGCACCAACCCGGGAACCGCAACGACCTCCCAGCCGGTAAGGCTGTGCAGCTTTTCCGACAGCAGGGAAAAATCCGGAATCCCGCCGGAAATATCCAGCGCGCGCAGGCCGGCAAGATATTCGTTGCAAGCGCGGCCCGGCAACAAAGCGGCCTGGCGCTGATACAACGTGGCCCAGGTCGCGTGTTCGGCCGCGGTGTAGGCCGCCCAATTCTGCGGAATGGTCCAGTCGGGGGCGTGTGCCGTATCTGCGGACATTTCGGGTTCCCTATGAATTCGCAAGGCGCATGCCCAGTGCCGTGGCCGCCAGACATAGCACAACGGACGCAACCACGTTGGCGATGGCGCGCATGGTCTGGCCTGCGCGCAGCAGATCGATGGTTTGCAGGCTGAACGCGGAAAAGGTGGTGAACCCGCCGCACAGCCCCGCCATCACGAACGCGCGCGCCGGTTCACCCGCGGGATGGCGGCCATAAACCGCGGTGAATTCGGCGAACCAGCCGATGACGAAGCTGCCAACTATATTGATGATGACGGTACCAACCGGAAATCCCGGTCCGGTCGCCCGCGCAATCGACAGCGCAAGCCCATACCGCCCCACGCTGCCGACTGCCCCGCCGGCTGCGACAAGCAGGTACGGTATCATAATGAGTGCGCCTTCGGCACAGCCAGGGCGGCGGTTTGTTGTGCGATTTCAAGGCATTTCCGCATCACGCTCGGCAACGCCTCGTCGTCCAGGCTGGTTGCCGGCCGCAAGAACCCCTCCGCGTCGATTGCCGGCACCGTCGCGGCATAAACATCCAGGAAAAGCTCGAAATGGGTGAACACGTGCCGCACCTGGCCGGCGACGTGCCAGGCAGCTTGCATGGGTGCCGCGTGCGTCGCCTCGTCGGCGCCGAACGGGGCGTCCCGCCAGGCGGTGCCTGGTAACTCCGTCATGCCGCCGAGCAAGCCACGCGGCGGCCGGCGGCGAAGCAGGATCCGGCCCGCACTGTCCTGCAGGCAAAATAGCGCACCGTGCCGCACCGGACGCGCCGCCTTGGCAATGCGGCGCGGCAACTGGTCCGCAATCCCCGCCCGGCGCGCCCGGCACAAGCCGGCCCACGGGCATATTCCGCAAGCTGGCCGGGGCGTGCAGATCGTCGCGCCGAGATCGAACAACGCCTGGGAAAAATCCGCGGCGCGAGACTGGGCGGCGGCGTCGCGGTTCAAAGTCGCCGCGGCCTGCGCAAGCGCGGGTTTGGCCGCCGGCAGGGGCGCCTCGATGGCGAAAACACGGGCCGCCACCCGCTCGACATTGCCGTCGACCGGCACAACGGGCACCCCAAACGCAATCGCCGCGACCGCGTTTGCCGTGTAGGGCCCGATGCCCGGAAGCGCGCGCAGCCCCTCGACAGTCTGCGGAAACCGGCCCCCGGCGGCGTCGATCGCCTTGGCGCACGCATGCAGGTTGCGTGCCCTGGCGTAATAACCCAGCCCGGCCCACGCAGCCATCACCACGCCCTCATCGGCCGCGGCGAGCGCCTCAACGGTGGGAAAACGTGCCAGGAACCGCTCGAAGTAGGGGATCACGGCCGCCACGGTGGTCTGCTGCAACATGATTTCGCTGAGCCAGACGCGATACGGGTCCGGCGTTTCACCGGGCAGCGCACGCCAGGGCATGCGGCGGCGGTTGCGGTCGTACCAGGTTAAAAGCGCGGCGGCTTGGGGCATCGGCAGGTTATACGACAGCAGGTCTTTTTTGAAAAAAAGAACCAAAAAACCTTTGCATTTAAGGGTTTAGCCGCCTGGGGGGACGGCTACGCATTGCCATTGGTGGTAGGTGAGCGTGCGGCAGGCGTTACCGGCGGCGGGTTCGGTGATGCCGACCAGGCGTGCGCGGTAGTACGTTCTGCCGTCGGGATGTGACACGGCGGCGACCACTGTGCGCGCGGGGCGAAGCTGGGCCGGCGCTATCGTACGTGCCGTGTCGGCCACTTCGTGCGCTTGCGCGGCATTGCCAAAGGCGCCGACCTGAACGCCCCACCGTACATCCGCGTAATTATGCACGGGCGTATCGGCGTAGGCGCTCGGGATCAGCGCAAATCGCGACGGCGCCGCGCGCGGCGGGTAAGGCGTTCGCACCAGAACCATGCGCGGCTCCATGTGCGCCGTCATTAGCTGGGTCCTCACCGGACCTGGCGGCGGCGACAACACCGGCGCCGCCGCAGGCGAATACGCCGGGGCAAGCGGTGGCGAATACGCCGCGACCTGCTGGGGCGCCGGCGGTGGCGCCATTACCGGCGCGGGCGCGGCCGGGGGCGTCAGCGGTGACTGCCAAACCGGGCTGCCTGCCAAGGTTTGCGGCGGCGGCGTGGCCTCCGCCACTTCCACCGGCACCTGCGTCGCAACCGGCGACACGGGTGGCGCCTCTCCAGGGTTGCCGGCAAAAGCAACCAGCGGCCCCGTCATGGGACTGGCGCCGACCAGGCGCGGCGCCACGTTGTCAAGATAAGCGATGGTTTCGTTCGGCAACTCGCCGCGGCCGGCCAGATAATCGTCCAGCCGTCGCGGGCCCGCATCATAAGCGGCAAGGAACGCGGGCGAGCCGTATTTTTCATAGAGATCGCGGATCAAGGCCGTGCCGGCCATGATATTGTCATGCGGATCATAAGGGTCGGACCCGAGACCGTTCCGCTCGCTCAGCACCGCATAAGTCGCCGGCATTACCTGCATCAGACCCATGGCGCCCGCGCTGGACGTAATCAGCTCGCCGTTGAGATACTCGTGGCCGCCGCTTTCCTGCCGCATTACCTCGCGAATGAAAGTTTCGGGCACACCATAACGCGCCGCGGCTTCGCGGATATATGGGCCCCACGGGTCAATCGACGAACCTGGCGCCGCATAGTTCCGCACCCCCGGCGCCCGGTAGCTCGCATACGGGCCATTACGGCCGCCGCCACCCCCGCACGCCGCGACGGCCAACGGCAGCAGAAGCATCGCCAAGCGGAGTCTCACGCTCATACGTGAGCCATGCACAACTTGGTGCCCTGGATCAAGAAGAACCTTTCGCCGCCAGGACGCCCATGGTTGGTGTTGCATACATGCTGCGGTCTCTTCGGGGGCTATCGTGCCGGGTGGACCTTTACAAAAGACGTATTTCCTTTCTGAAAAAAAGAAACAAAAAACTTTTACTCTTGAGGACGGCGCCAAATCATTTCGAAAACATATCCTTTAAACAAGCAAAAGTTTTTTGTTTCTTTTTTCAAAAAAGAAATACTTCCCTCTTCTTCCCCGCGCCGCCAGGTTAAATCCCCGTCACCATGTTACCGCCAAGCCCAACCACCGAATTGCCGAGCGACATCAACGCCCGAATCGGAACCCCATGCTCCTGATCCTGCTCGCCTACGCCGGCGGCGCCCTCACCATCGTCAGCCCGTGCATCCTGCCCGTGCTCCCCTTCGTGTTCGCCCGCGCCGACAAGCCGTTCGTGCGCAGCGGACTGCCCCTCCTCGCCGGCATGGCGGCCACCTTCGCCGCGGTCGCCACCCTGGCAGCGGTCGGCGGCGGATGGGCGGTGCAGGCCAATCATGACGGCCGCCTCGCCGCGATCGCGCTGCTCGCGGTGTTCGGCGTCACCCTTTTGTTCCCCAGCGTCGCGGAGCGCCTGACCCGGCCGCTGGTGGAATTCGGCAACCGGCTGTCGCAATCGGCCGATCGCGGGATCGAGGCCGGTGGATCGTCGATCGCCGCATCGTTGCTGCTGGGCGTCGCCACCGGCTTGCTCTGGGCACCGTGCGCCGGCCCCGTGCTCGGGCTGATCCTGACCGGCGCCGCGCTGCAAGGCGCGAGCGTCGGCACCACGCTTCTGCTGCTCGCCTACGCCGCCGGCGCCGCCACGTCGCTCGCGCTGGCCCTGCTGGTCGGCGGACGCGTGTTCGCCGCCATGAAACGCTCGCTGGGCGTCGGCGCGTGGATCCGGCGCGGCCTCGGCGTGGCCGTGCTGGCGGCCTGCGCCGTCATCGCGCTGGGATGGGACACCGGCTTTCTCGCCCGCGTTTCGGCCGCCAGCACCGCGTCGGCCGAGCAGGAATTGCTGGACCGTTTCCACGCAACGCCAGTCGCCAACACGGCGATGATGGCTGCAATCCCGGCGAAAATGGTGCAGACCGTCCCGGCCTCCGCGCCGCCCGCCCCGCTTCCCGCCGCGCTGCCCTTGCCGGACGAGGGCGCCATGCCGTCACTCTCCGGCGCCGTCGCATGGCTGAATTCCCCGCCGCTCACGCAGGAGGCGCTCCGCGGCCACGTCGTGCTGGTCGATTTCTGGACTTTCTCCTGTGTCAACTGCCTGCGGTCGCTTCCCTATGTTCGTGCCTGGGCCGACAAATATCGCGACCGCGGCCTGATCGTCATCGGCGTTCACGCGCCGGAATTCGCCTTCGAAAAATCCATCCCCAACGTCCGCGCCGCGGTCGCCGACCTGCACATTCCTTACCCGGTCGCCATCGACAACGACTATGCGATCTGGCGCGGCTTCCAGAACCAATATTGGCCCGCCGACTACCTCATCGACGCAAACGGCCGCATCCGCGCCCATCATTTCGGCGAAGGCGACTACGACGAAACCGAGCGCCAAATTCAGCAGCTTCTCGCGGCATCCGGCCATGTCACCAAGCAAGCCGCCCTGGTCACCGTCCAGGCCGCCGGCGTCGAAGCTGCCGCCGACATGCAGGACGTGCGGTCCCCCGAAACCTATATCGGTTACGATCGCGCACAGAATTTCGTATCGCCCGGCGGCAGCGTCAACGACGCCCCGCACGCGTACCGCAACAGCACCGAGCAACTCAACCAATGGTCCCTCGCCGGCAACTGGACCATCGGCGCCGAGCACGCCGTGCTCAACAGCAAGGACGGCGCAATAACCTACTGCTTCCACGCCCGCGATCTGAACCTCGTGCTGGGCCCGCGGACCGACGGCGGCGCCGTGCGCTTCATTGTGACAATCGACGGCAAACCCCCCGCCGGGAGCCACGGCACGGATGTGGTGGCGGATGGTTCCGGCGTTGTGAATAGCCAGCGACTGTATCAGCTTGTTCGCCAAAGCGGGGCGGTTACCGACCGCACGTTCGAGATACGTTTCCTTGATCCCGGCGTGAATGCTTATGCGTTTACTTTCGGGTAGAAATAGAAGCAGTTCTTTTTTGAATGAAGAACCAAAAACTTATGTCCAACAAGGCTTCTGTGCCCCACACGCACAATAGATAAAAGTTTTTTGGTTCTTTTTTTCAAAAAAGAACTACTTCCTTCCTACGACTCCAGCGCATGCCGCGCCGCCTCGAGCCGGGATTGGTCCTCCGGCGAAAGCGTAGGATAATGCAAATTCAGCCCCGAGAGCGCATCGACAAGCGCCTCCACCACGACCAGATGTGTAAACCATTTATGGTCCGCCGGAACGATATACCACGGCGCGTGCGGCGCCGCGGTGGCGGCGATGGCGGCCTCAGCCGCGGACTGATGCGCATCCCAGTAGGCGCGTTCGGCCAGGTCGGCGGGAGAGAATTTCCAGTTCTTGTCGTGGCTATCGATACGCGACAGAAAGCGCCGCTTCTGCTCGTCACACGACAGATGCAGATAAATCTTGACAATGACGACGCCTTGCCGCGCGAGGTATTTTTCAAAGGCCGCGATGTCTTCCAGGCGATGGCGCCAGAATTTTTCGCCGGGCGGTGACGCGAAGCCCTCGCGATGGTTGGGCAGATGCTGGTGCGTCAGCAATTCCGGGTGCACGCGGCACACCAGCACTTCCTCGTAATGGCTGCGGTTGAAAATGCCGATCACCCCGGCCGGCGGCGTTTTTGCGTGAATCCGCCACAGAAAATCGTGCGCCAGCTCCTCGGGGCCGGGCTGTTTGAAGGCGCTGACTTGAACCCCCTGGGGATTCACGCCGGTGAGCACGTGGCGAATGGTGCCGTCCTTGCCGCCGGCGTCCATGCCTTGCAGCACCACCAGCATGCGCCACGAATTGCGCGCATACAGCCGGGATTGCAGGGCGGCCAGGCGCGCGACTCCATCCGCCAACAGGCTGTCCGCCTCGCGTTGATCGACGATCTGGCCGGCGGTGTCGTCCGGCTTGTATTTATCGAGCTTGAATTTGTCGCCGTCGGTGACGCGGTAGCGTGCCAGCAGGCGGGCGATCTGTTTCTGCTTCATAGGGTTCGTTTCACCGCCAGCGGGCCACTGGCCTGGCAGGTCGGCATCATTTCGATCCGATTGATGTTCATCCGGGCCGGCAAATGCAGCACCCATGATATCGATTCCGCAATATCATTCGCGGTGAGCGGCTCGGTGCCTTCATACACGCGGGCCGCGCGGTCCTGATCGCCGCCGAAACGGATTGCCGAAAATTCGGTGCCGCCGCACAGCCCGGGCTCGATGCTGGTGACGCGCACATTGGTGCCGATCAGGTCGGCGCGCAGATTGAGCGAGAATTGTTCCACAAACGCCTTGCTGGCGCCGTAGATATGCCCGCCGGGATAGGGATAGGTCGCCGCCACGCTGGACAGGTTCACGATGTGGCCGCGGTCGCGCGCCACCATGCCGGGCAGCAGCGCGCGCGTGACGTGGATCAGGCCGGTGACGTTGGTGGCAACCATGCGGTCCCAGTCTTCGATTTTGGCCGTGTGGGCCGGTGCAAGGCCAAGCGCAAGGCCGGCGTTGTTGATGAGCGCATCGATCTCCTGCCAGTCCGCGGGCAGACTGCCAGGCAGGGCGGCCACGGCAGCGGCGTCGGTGACGTCGAGCACATGGGCGAGCACCTTGCCGCCAAGCGCGTGCGCCAGCGCATCGAGGCGGTCGGCCCGCCGCCCGGTGGCGATGACGCGCCACCCGTCACGCACCAGGCGGTGCGTGACGGCCAGGCCAAACCCGGCGGTCGCGCCGGTAACGAGGGCGGTTCGGCTCACAGCAGCTCGAGCTCGACCGGGATGTTGTTACGCGTTGCCTTCGAATACGGGCACACCTCGTGCGCCTTGTGGAGCAGCGTCTCGGCCTCCTCGCGGGACACGCCGTCGATCTTGGCCTTGAGTTTGACCGCGATGGAATAGTCGTGACCGTTGATGATGAGCGAGACTTCCGCCGTCACCTGCACGTTGTCGGGCTTCAGCTTGTCGGCGCCGGCGACCGCCATGATGGCGCTGCCGAAGCAGGCCGAGTAGCCCGCGGCGAAGAGTTGTTCCGGGTTTGTGCCAGCCTTGTTCGAGCCCGGCATGGCGAGATCGAGGTTGAGCGTATTGTCGCTGCTGGTAACATGGCCGTTGCGGCCGGCCTTGGTGGTGGCGATTGCGGTATAGGCCATGATTGGCGCTCCTTGTTGTGTTGCGGTGACGGCGGGGAGATAAGGCCGGTTTCGGCGCCGCGCCAGGCGCGGCTGGTCCGCGCGCGATGCAACGAGTGACCCCGCGTTGCAGCCCGGGTAGGAGAGGAGTGCCCATGGGACGGATACATATCAAAGTCTTGACGCTCGGTTTGGTTCTCGCCGGAGCCAGGACCGGCGCCGCGCACGCGCAGACTGTCTGGACCAATCCGGCCGAGGTGAAAGGCGGCCATTATGTGGTCGAGCCGCACCACACGCAGGTTTTGTTCGGGGTCAGCCATTTCGGCCTGACGACGTTCTACGGCGTGTTCAGCGGCGCTTCGGGAAGCCTGACCCTGGACCCGACGAACGCGTCGGCCAGCACGCTGTCGGTCCGTATTCCGGTCGCGAGCGTAAGCACGACCAGTGCCAAGCTGGATGACGAGTTGAAGGGGCCGGATTGGTTCGATGCCGCCAAATATCCCGTGATGATTTTCACCTCGACCAAGGTTAGCCTTGTGGCGCGGGACCAGGCCACCGTGATGGGAAATCTGACGCTGCACGGCGTGACCAGGCCGGTGACGTGGAACGTGAAGTTCAATGGCGCGGCGGTCAATCCAATCGACCGCGCCTATTCGGTTGGGTTTGCCGTGAGCGGCGATATCAGGCGCAGCGAATTCGGCGTCTCGAAGTATGTGCCGCTGGTCGGCGATGATGTGACCCTGATCATCAGCGCAGCGTTCGAAGCGAAATAGAACGCGGGGCTGAGGGCGGGGTCCTCCACCGCATCGCCTCGTACCCCCTTGCATCGGCGCGCGATCACATCGACGTGACAACGCCGCCGCGTTACAAATTCCGACAGATTGCGCAGGCTGATCGTGTTGACGCTGGTTAAGACAACGATCTAGGACTTGGTAATGAAGCCGGCGGAACGATGCGGGGCGCGTCATTCGTCGGTGATCCGCATCCTTTTGCCCGACGATGAGGGCTTGCTTTCATGTCAATATTCGCGCGTTCCGGCGTTTTGCGCCGAAATGTAACTTTTACGTTGCAGCAATCAACACTTGGCGTGGCGGCCTCGGCTTTGTGTATCGGCATGGCTTTTGGAAATCCAAAGCCACCGCCACCGCCCGCGCATCCAGCGGCGCCGCATATCGGCGGCGCTCCCGCAGGCGGCGCGCGAATGCCGGCCGGCGGAGGGGTGCACATGCCCGGCAACATGGCAGGTGGCGCGCACATCCCCGGCAACATGGCAGGTGGCGCACACATCCCCGGCAATATGGGCGGTGGCGCGCATATTCCCGGCAACATGGCGGGTGAAGCCCACATTCCTGGCAACATGGGCATGAACCACACCGGTAACGGGATGCATGCCGGCGGATCGTCGTCGATACATCGTGCGTCGGGCGAGATGAGCGGCCGTTCCGGGGCCAGCGGTTTCCACGAAGCCGGGCACGCCGGGGCGCTGCACCAAAGCGCTGGCCGCGAGGCAGCTTCGCACGAAGACCATGCCTACGCCGGGGGACTGCACGGCGGCGGTGGATTGCATGGCGGCGGAACGTTACACGGCGGCGGCGCGGAGCATGGGGGCCTGGAGCATGCGGGATTGCGGGGCGATCCGCGGATCGGGGGCGGCGCGGCGCTTCATACGCGCGGACTGGACTCGGCCGGCCTCGCGCATCACGAACCGCGCGCCTTCCTGCACGCGGATGCAAACCGCGACATCGGCCGTGATCACGCCTTCGTCGCGTCTCACCAGGGTGATTTCCACACGCGCAACGTGCGCGAGTTCAGCCCGCACGAACTCGCCGCGTGGCGCGGCGGCACATGGCGCAACGAGTGGCACTACGGAAGGCGCGGCTGGTGGTGGGAGGTGGACGGCGTTTGGTATCCCTACGCCGATCCGATATTTCCGTATCCTTTCGAAGTGGCGCCTCTTGTTGTGTATGACACGCCGTTCATCGAGGGCCCCGACCTGACAGCCGAGGAAGTCGCGGCGAATGCGCCGCCCGGAATTCCGCCGTTGCCGCCGGCGCCGCCGGGCTACTACCGCTGTGGCCAGCCGGACGGTTATTTCCCCGGTGTGGGAGCGTGCGGCGGGTCATGGGACCTCGTTCCGCAACCGCCGCCAAACTAGCCGCCCACACCAGCAGCAATGACAACGCGCAGGTTGGTGCAACGATCTGGATAATTGGGTTGATCCGCGCGGGTCGGCTGCCATGAGCAGGAGGGAAGTGCAACGATGAAACAGGTTCAGGCGCTCATCCGTGTAACGCTCGGCCTGGCGGCGCTGAGCCCCGCGATGCTGACCGGATGCGCAAGCAAATACGCGGCAGTGACGCCGGAGGTGCAGAGCACCATGATGAGAGACCTGCAGGCCGGCAAGCCGGTGCTGGATTGCGGGCAAAATTGCAGGTTTACCTGGGCCGGCCAGGTCGGCGCCATTCATCAGCTCGACCTGGCGGAAAACTGGAACGATCTGGCATTGCGAGTGATGCAGGTCGGATACGGCTCTGATCTCGCCTACTACTATCTGGGGCAGGCGGCACAGGGACTGGGCTACCATCAGGCGGCAATCACCTATTACGGCTTGTCGATGGCGCTGAACACCGGCAGCAATGCGATGTTGAAATGCGCAAGCGGCCAGGCGCTGGCGGCGCAGTTGCAATTGCAGACCGGCGATCCGTGCGAGGGTGTGGATCTGGCGGCATCCATTCCCGTATTGATCCAGGCGTCGCGCGATGCGCTGGCGCAACAGGCTGCCGCAGATGCCGCCGCGCAGCAAGCCGCCGCGTCGCCGCCACCGCCGGTGCATCACCACCATGTCCAGTCGGCATCTACAAACAAGGCCAGCGGCGCAACCAATACGGGCGGTACTGGCTGGGCAGTTCCGCCGCCGGCGCCATCCAGTGCGTCGGCCAGCAACGCGCCAACGAGCAACACGGGTGGCAGCAACACGGGTGGCACCGGCTGGGCTGTGCCGCCGCCTGCATCGCCGGCCAGCCCATGACAGTTTTTCTGTCATCCAGACACGTCAAGGAAGCCTGATATGGCAAATGCAATGAACATCGCGGGTATTCTCGGTGGCGTGGCTGTCGTTGCGGCGCTGGCCGCCGGGGGAACCGTATATTTGCTGCGGCAGCCATCGACAAATGTGGCCCCCGCCAATGTCGCGCCCGCGGTCAGCGCGCCGGTTCCTGCCCCGCCCCCTGGCCCGAGCGCCGCCGCGTTCAGCGCGCCACCGCCTGCCGCCACGGCGCCGGACGCAGGGTCTGCCCAGGCGCCGCCTGCCTACAGCGTGGAATTTGTATCGCTCGTGCAGCCATTCAGCGTTTTGCGGGATAGTGCGGCCTATGTTGCGGCCAGCCCGGACGCGCCGCAAATGTATCCGCTGCGCGCCGGCGCCGCGCTGATGTCGACCGAAAAGTCGAAAGATGGCAAATGGGTTGTGGCGCTGACCGAGGACGGTCAGGCGGCTTACCTGCCGGTGGCGGATCTGGGCCCGTATAATCCCGCAATGACGGTGCAATCGGAATTGCCTGCGTCGGTGAGTGGAACTGCCATGGTGCTGGATACGGGAACGTTACAGGTCGGCGACCAGAAATTGCCGCTTGCCGGCGTGAAGGGCGTGACCGGCGAATATGCCGACGTTCTGCAAAAGTTCATTAATGCGAATGGTGGGCAGGTCAGTTGCGCGCTACACGGACAGGCTTATCTCTGCACGTTGCCGACCGGCTTGGATATTGCCAGGGCGACGCTGTACAACGGCGGCGCGGATGTGACTGACGACGCCAGCGAGGATTATCGCCAGCAAGCCGCGACGGCGAAGGCCGCCCGCCGCGGCATTTGGCAATAGCAAACGTTTTTTGGTTCTTTTTTTCAAAAAGGAACTACTGCCTTGACTTGTTTTCTTGGCTTGGTCGTAGCCTAACCGAAACAGGACAATGATCGCTCAGCCGATCCTTATCTGATTCGTTATCAGAATGATAAGTCAACACACGCAAGCTGCCAGGTTGCAACCAGGCGCGCGCGTCTCCGCCCAGAAAAATATGATCGATGAACGGCCCTGTTGACCAGCAGGGGTCCGAGGCGCCTTCGGTAACGCGCACAAGGGGTGCTGCGACTTGCAAGGAGATGGCGACGGCTTCGGGCCGGTCGAAGTCGCGGTTGAAGTCGCCGAGCAGGGCGAACGGCGTGGGCCCAGCCGCGCGGGCGGCGAGCCAGGCGGCCAAAGGCGGGATCTGGCGGGACAGCAACGCGCAAGCCGGGCGGCGGCTCGTTGCGATGTTGTCGGTAATGCAGCCGGTCTTGAGGTGCACGGCGAGGATGCGCAATTTCGCGCCATCGGGAAAACCGACCGTGGCATCGAGGCCGTAGCGCAGATGGTGCGGCGCCCGGGCGGGTTCGACATCGAGATCGGTGATGTCGGGGTTCTGCATGACGGTGAGCGGGCGGCGCACGGCGAGGCCGACTTGCTGGGCGACGTTCTGGTGGATCGTCACGATGGTGTAGCGGTCAGGCGGAAACAGGGAAGCGGCCGATGTGGCGCCGTCCACTTCCTCAAGGGCAATGATATCCGCATCGAGGCGGTTGGCGTAGGCGCGCAATTCGGCGATGTCGGCCTGGGTGCGGTGTGGTGCATCCGCGGGCCGGTCGGCTTGGGTCTGACTGGTAGTGAACCAATTCAGGTTCCATGTACTGAGCTTGATCGTTTGGGCGTGAGCCGGCCCAGCCACGATAAGCAAAAAAGCAGGAAGTCTTTCGGTTGTTTTGGTCAGAAAAGAACATTTCTTCTGATTTCTCATAATAGGCAGGGCTCCATTATGAGTGCGTCCATATCCGGCGTGCGTGCTTTTGCGAGTGGCGCGGCACCGCAGGCGGCGAGGAAGGTTGCGATATCGGTGTAGATCGACGGAGTGCGGGTCGGATCGCGTGTGTTGCCCAGGGGGACATAGATAATCGTTTCGTAGCGCGCGCGTGTGAGCAGCACGCGATACGTGTTGAGGTGATTGGCGACGGCCTCGGGCGCGCGGACTCGTTGCCATTTCGTGCCGCGCAGCGCGCGGGGTAGCCATGGTTCGTCGCCGGGCTGGCGGATCAGATCGGCGTCCCAGCAGAGCAGGGCGTAGTCGAGTTCCAGTCCCTGGATGGAAAATTCGGTGGCGATTTGTTCCAGTGCGTCACTGGCGCGAATGTCTTCCGGGTAGCGATCGAGAAACCAGTGGGCGACGGCGGCGGCGTCCATGTGGGGAAGTTCCACGCCGAGGCCTTCGGCGCGCAGGCGTTTGCCCTCCGAACTGGCTAGCATGCCGGCGCGGCGGTTGCCGCGTGCCAGATGCCGCAATGCGGCGCGCGCGGCGGCGAGGTCACGGGTGATGGAGAACGGCAGCGGATTGCAGAGGGCGGCGATTCTCCGGGCCGCGGCCGTGTCGCCTTGCAGTACCGCATCGACCCAGGCGTTGGCGCGTTCGCTGCCAATGTGGCGAACGGAAACATCCAGGTGCAGCAAGGGCTCGCGTCGCACTGTCAGCAGCGCCGGTAGGCGCCATCTTGGATCGGTTCCGGAAAGCGCATCGGGTGGTGCGTGGACGCGCCAGGCGGGGCGGGTGGCCAGGGCCGCGCCCCACTCAGCGAGGCCGCCTTCGCCGTCATGGATTTCCTGGCCGCTGCCAACCAGGCAGATGCACGCGGCAAAACCATCGTGCCGCCCAAGGATATCCAGTAGGTGGCCCGGTTCGCTGTCGGTGAGTCGCACCGGCTTGTCCAAAGTCTTGCGCACGGCGTAGTCACGCGACCAGCATCGTTGGGCCTCGTCGATGATGGCGATGCGTTCCGGCGGTGCGGCGCCCGGGCGTTGGACATATTCGTTACGAAAGTCCGGCAGCCGCTGGATTTTGCTTTTGATCTTATGGGTGGTGTCGCGTCGGGACGCTTCCGATTGGATTGCGTCACGAATGAGCGCTTCGCGCAGCACGTGAACCAGCGTGGGATTGCCGGTCAGGAAGGTGGCGTCGGGGTCGTCCCCGGCGAAGGCGACGGTGAGGCCGCACAGCGTCTTGCCGGCGCCGGGGATGCCGGTGACAAAGACGGCGATCTTTTCGCGGTTGGCGCGCGCCTCGCTCAACGCTGTTTGGATGGCTTGTGTCGTGGCGCCGAGGTTTGTCGAGTCGGCGCGCGCTTCCTTGATGTCGGCGACGCCGTGCCGGCTGTAGGTCATGCGGGCGGCCTCGATGATGGTGGGCACCGGGCGATAGACGCCGGCGCACCATGTTTCGGCGCAAAGTCTTTCTCGTGGTGGACCAATCTGGTGCGTGATATCACCGAGTAGTTCGGCAAGATCGTCCGGCCTGGCTTGCTGCACATGGCCCAGCGCGTGCCAGAACAGCGGGCGCTGGTTACGCGCCGTGTTGGCCGTGTTGCTGACCAGAATTGGCACGATCGGGTGAGCGCGGCTTGTGGCGTGGAAATCGCGCAGATTCAGTGCGTAATCCTCGACCTGACGGAACGCCTCCAGATCGAGTTGGCTGCGCTTGAATTCCAGAACCAGGATTGCGCGGTCGGTGAGCAGGATGGCATCGATCCGCATGCCGAGGCGCAGCATGGGGAATTCCAGCAGCACGTGCCAATCGGCGGCGAGGTGCCGCAATCGGCCGAGTGCCGCTTGCAGCGCCGTGATGCTGTCGTGCCAGGCGGAAAGCTGTTCAGCTTCGTTGGTGCGAAAGTGGAGGATCTGCTGGCGTGCCAGCACATCCACGATTGATTGCGGCGCGGTGGCGAGAAACGCGGGCGCGGGCGCGGACCAATGGGCTTGCACATCTGCAACCTCTGGTAGAAAGAGGTGAAAGTCAAGGAAGCCGTTGCGTGCCGCCGGCGGCTTTAGCGCCGCGTGGCGAAACCCCGCGCCCGGCTGTGCATTGGGAGTTGCTGAAGACAGGAGCAACTCATGCAAAAAGACGAGGCGGACAAGATTTGGTCGCTCATCAAAGCGGCGAAGTTCGCGATGCTGGTGACCGAGGATGGCGGCCACTTGCGGGGGCGGCCGATGGCGGCAAGCCAGCAAGGCTTCGATGGCACGCTGTGGTTCTTTACGCGCGCGAGCGACCACAAGGTGAGCGAGGTCGCCGCCGACAGCCGCGTGTGCGTCACGTATGCCGAAACGAGCAAGCAGGATTACGTGTCGTTTTCCGGCCGCGCCAAATTGGTGCGCGATCGTGGCGAAATCGATCGCCGCTGGTCGGAGATATTAAAGGCATGGTTCCCGAATGGCAAGGACGATCCGGAGGTGGCGCTGCTGGAAGTGACGGTTGACGAAGCGGAATATTGGGACAGCCCGAGCAGTACCGTCGTGCAGGCCTATGGGTATTTCAAGGCAGCGCTGACCGGCACGCCGCCGCAATTGGGAGAGAACCGCAAGGTCCATGTCTGATCGTCTCGCCGTGCCACGGCCGAACCGCCGGCGGCGCCGCTGGCGATTCGGCCG
>Ga0116229_10008554_pt1 | contig 15872 bp, 12 predicted proteins | sample S1TSphgellanicum_3_FD_87313 | JGI IMG/M metagenome (GOLD analysis project Ga0116229, IMG submission 87313) | Host-associated microbial communities from peat moss isolated from Minnesota, USA - S1T2_Fc - Sphagnum magellanicum MG | ecosystem: Host-associated > Plants > Peat moss > Unclassified...
CATGCGTCAAAACTTCTTTTTTACCTTTCAATGAGGTAATCACCTCCTTCAATTACCTTATTTCATGTGCCATTTTGGAATGATGTTGTCCAAACTGCTCCTTCAAATGCAGCTTTAGCTATTCAAATTTAGCCATAGCCTTTTCCTTTTCCCAAACGAGGTGTTGATTGATCTCTTGCATTTTTTCCTCATTAAGAGAAACAAAATTTCCTTCTAGTCCAGCAAGGGATGTTTGCAAAACATTTATTTTCTCAGAGAGAATTTGAATTTCTAAATTTTGATTTTTCCTTTGAAGCTTTGTTCTTTTGAAAAAATGTATCTTAATCTCCTCTTCATCAAATTTGATATCTAACTCCTTCTCATTTAATCAAATTTCTTTGGATTCTTCCAATGTTCTTTAGGTTTTAATTGGAGTTTCCTACTCCTTTGTTGCTTCTTTTGTTTTACAGTTTCTTATTTTTGCTCTTCCATTTTTGCTTTTATTATTGTGAGTGTTTGCACTTGCCCTTGCCTTAGCTCTTGGACCATTTCTTTGACTTCATGGCTCCTGGCTTCTTAGTGTTTTTCTCTTCCTCTTTTAATTGTTTCTTAATGAAATGGGAAGCAATAATAATTAAGGTAGATCCCAATGTTGTGGACGTTGATCATAATGTCATCTTTATGACTCTTGGCCTTGAGATCTTAAATTGTTCTATGCAATCTCACTATGAACCAACTGCCCCAATTTAGTGGGCTTGTTTCAACAATGTTGATGGTTGCCAATAATTTTTTAGGATGTAAAGAATCTTTGGAGAGAACTTTCCAACCTCACTAAATGTGGCAAGCTGCAATTTCACATGATGGTTGGAAGATTTCAATATTAAATATCCTCTATCTTGAATGTAATGATCATTCACAACAACACATATTGGGTTTTACGACTAGTTAATAAAATGACTATTGTCTTTTTTTATTCCAATTATAACTACAAGTCCATGTTAATGACTACGTAGTTGTAAAAGACATTGTGGTGCCACGTGGCATTATGGTTTTGCAACTATAGTCGATATCATGACTTGATGGTTTTTAAACAATTTTCAAATTTTCAAAATTTTATTTTTAATCATAAAAAATTAAGTAGTTTAACACAATTCCATTAATTCTTGTAACTTTTGGTGAATAATAATAACTTATGGTCGTGTGATGTTAATGTGGCATGCCACATGGTAATGAGGTTAACTAGTAGTCGCAACACTTCATGATTTGTGAGATTAACTTCACATCATGATTCATGTTATTGATTTGATGAATTAATCTCATTTATTAGATAGTTGAAAATATTGTTGTCCTTTGTGATTAATAACAACTTAATCTTCCTTGTGATGATCACATGGCATACCATTTGGCAACATAATGTCACAAATTTTCATGGCAATCCATGGTTTTTTGTGACACCATAAGTTTTTGTGTGTTTTGAATTTATGGCACCAATATTTGTTTTGGCATACCATAATTTTTTGTGTGCCATGAAGTTTTTGAAATTATGAATTCACGCGCATGTGTATGTGTACTAAAAAATATATTATTAACTTATAATTATGACTACAATATTAATAATTGTTTTGAAAAAGGTGACACATAATTCATTGACTTTTTAACTACTTAACATATTAGCTCAAATTAACATACCTATTAAGTTAACCTATGTAGGTTACTTAACAAAAACCTATTTCGTAATATAGGTTACCTTGTAAATTTTTTAAATAGTCATTAAACATTTATTACCTTTAATATGTTTAAATATACTTAGAATGGGTTACCTTACTCATAGGTTAATTTAGGTAGGTTTGCTTGGGTTCTTAATTTTAGGTTTTTTGCCAAGTCAACTTAAATAACCTCATTACAAAATATTTTATCAAGTTTATACCCACTTCAATTTGTGTAACTAGATGCGAATATGATGTGACTATAACGCACCTTTAAACTCCTTAAGAGACCCAAATGTGGGTCCTAGAACAAAACAATGGAAAAAGAAAAAAGTTGGGGCACACTCCCTAACTCATAGCACTTTGGGGGTAGGAGGGTGTGTTGGAGTTCCAAGATGCGACTAGGATGAATTCACAATTGAGAGTTTAAGATGAAATCAACTTGCACAACTAAGAAAAAAGAGTGGTTAATACAAGTTGAATGGAAGTGGTGCGGTGGACTTAGTAAGAACAACCTCAAACACAAGTTTTACACAACCCATGACCTTTGGGAGGAGGCATCACTCCCCTCCCTATAATATATTATGTGCCTTTTCATGAAAAGGACATCCAAATGTCACTTTTCCTTGGGATTCTTGTTGTCCCAAAATTTGGATGTTCATATTTTTTTTAAATCAAGTTTTTTTAAAGGTGCAAAGGCAATATTTTATATCCCTCAAAAAGATCTTTCGAATGGTGTGTAACACACCCCAATTAGAGTTCATTTGACCCCTATTTTCAAGGGGTTTGTGGTCAGGAATCAAATTCCTAATTTGACTCTTACATTTCTTTTAATCATAAGTCATGCAAATTAGGTCTAAATGAACAATGAGAGGGCATTTTAAACATCTACAATTCAAAAACTTTTTAATGGTGTCATGGGGGCCCAATTTCATGCTTGTTTGCCTTTCCAACCAAGGTTCTAAACATTCGTGATTTCTGCACAAATATAATTCCCAAAGTGGGAGTGCACTTAAGAGTCATTGGGCTCCATCCCTAGCACTTCCCCCATTTGTGAGTGTGTTTAGGTGTTCATGGGCCCTTGCATTCCACACTTAATCACGAACCCAATGTTAAAGTTGCAAAGATTAGATGCAACATAATTATTTTAAGTTTTTGTTTTAGCTTAAGAATGTTTAGGTTAACCTATGTTAGGTTAGTAAGTAGTATAGGTTGACAAACTAGTTCATCTTAAGTCAACCTAGGAAGGTCTAAGTTTAATTAGATTGGTAGGTAATAGGTAAATTAACCTAGGTCAACTTAGGGTGGTCAAGGTTTAATTAAGGCTAAAATGTTTGAGCTTTATAACTTTGTGTTAAATATAATTATTATAAAAAAATGTGGTAGTGTAATGGATGAGGACTTGAACCTCAAAATGAAGGTGAAGGGTTCAAATACTCATTCTTGCAACCTACGACATCTATGCGACATGGTTTAAGTTAGGTAATCTAGTATAGTAGGCTTCTTGGGCTAGGACTTCGACATTTGTTTTTAATTTAGGCCACCTAGCCTAGGTTAGGTAGCTTAGGTTACTTAACATATGTAGTTAGCCTAAATAGGTTGACTTCTAGCTATGCAATCTAGGGTAGGTTGCTTAACCTAACTAGGTTAAGTTAGGTTGACTTTTGGTTATGCTAGTTACATGGGTTAAACTAGGTTGACTTTGGTTATGCTAGTTACATGGGTTAAACTAGGTTGACTTTGGTTATGCTAGCTACATGGGTTAAACCAAGTTGACTTTTGGTCATGTGCAATGACTCATAATGTGTTTATAGATTTTTGACACATGTCATCCATCCATCAAATTGTCTTTTGTAACACTTAGTTGAATAAAATGAATAAGTTAAAATGGCATGCACTTTACATGTCATACCAAGGTTAACGATGACATGGAATTTCATTATTATAAGAAAATTCAAAAATCTTGGTCATTAAACTGATTAGACTTTACAACTAAACGTCCTTTATGACTAAATGGGTGAAACGACATGGGTTTAACAACTCGTTAGTCATTAATCACATATGTCTTTTTTGACTAATATGTAGTCGCAAAGGCCAATCACAAAACCCAAAATGTGTTGTTGTGATTATTTTCACCATGGAAAAAATTGGAATAGTTTTCATAGTAGGTTTCCTTTTAGAGGTCATTATGCCTTCTTTGGACAATTTGAAGATATTCCCAATGGATTCAAAATCCATGGGAATATAAATGTTTCCAATTTGACTAGAAAGAGTTAATTTCTTGAAATTACAAATGATTTTTTAAACTAGTACTTCATTTATAATTGACCACTTCAAACATCAAAATTCTTCCATACTACCAACATGTGCCCACACATCATCATCTCAATTTGTTGCCCATGCAACAACCATAAAAGATTCAACAAATTAAACATCAACTAACCAATTGTTGAATTTCAAATTGAATATCAAGTTACACCTTAGGATTTTTGCCTTTAAAGTTCTTTGATATGCTTGGAACTCTCACATTACCTTTACATTTTCCCATGAACATTAAAACGAAAAACAAAAAGAATGAAATGAAATAACAAGACTACACAAAATTGTTTGAATGGAACAACAACAAGAAGTTTCAAAAATAAAAACTACAACATTAAATGCTAAACATTTGGAATGAAAACAAGGTCCAAGACTACACTAAAAAAATGACATAAACGTCCAAGAATGTCCCAACACTACACTAGAAAAATGGTCTAAAATTGTTTAAGTTGAAAGTGGGAAATCTTAGGGTTTTTGTAAAGTATACGAAAGTGAGGTTTGTGGCTTTTTCGCTTTTGAAATTTGTCATTGAAAATCTATGAAAAAAACATTGCATAGTCGACAATCTATTGACTATCTGTAACAAAAAGCTTACATGTGGAATTGGGAGTTATTTTTGGATCCTTTGTGATGGTGGGACATGGATCAAAGAAGGTAATTGAACTTTAATCATGTCATAATTCACACATCTTGTTGATGTCAATCTTGCTCCTTTCTATCAATATTTGTTTTTTTGCTTTTATTGTTTATTCTCGGTCTAGCCTTCTTATTTTTTCTTCTTGGCACCATTCTCACATTTGTTCAAGGGTCTTAATTGAGGGCTTGTTAGAAAGATGAAAAAGTGAGAGCTTGCATATGCTAGGGTTTTGTTTAGGTTATAAGCATGTAACATGATAGTGGCAGCACTCAAATTGGTTGGTGGAGTGTGAAGGGAGAAGGAGATGTGTGAGTTTTGGAATGATCCATATGATAGACTTTTTGGAAGGAGTTGAGAGATTATGTGTTTGTATGTGTGTATGCATGTTTGAAGATGAAACTGATTTGGAGTATGAATAGGGGGTGGAATTTGTGACTTAAAATGCATAATCTGCAATTTTTGTACATGTGTTTAGCAACTATGCATTTTATCAAGAACTATGCAAAATTTGGATAGGAAATGAGGATGTTTAACAAACATTATTGATTTATCGAAAACCTTATTTGCCTTGGGTAGTTTATGTCCATTCTTCAATGAAACCCAATTGAATGCCCTTGTTAGAATGCTAACGAAGGTATTCATTCCTTTGCCATTTCACAATTTATTACCTAAAATGAGACATTTCAAGCTCCATCATTTTTGACACAATGCCATTTCAGAATCATTCAACAAATTGCCTTGGTTTTGCATCATCTTCACCAATAGTCCAAAACCATCGTTAAAACCTTAGGCTTACAATGCAACAAAAGAATTGAAAGACCAAGTTACAACCCATAAACATTTTTTTTATGAATGTATAGAAAAGAAAGTGACACAAAAATTCTCTACAAGAAAGTGTTTGGCACATTTATTTCTTATCTTGTCTCTAAAGATCGTTTTGTTTGAATCAAAGTTCACTCCTTATAGTCCAAGTTCCATTCATTACCAAACCTCCATAACTAATCAATGCCACAATTCCATGAAAAATAAGAAAACAAAAATGAAAAGCTAGTAAGCTTACCATTAACATCATAAACCAACGCCCACCATTTTGTTTCTTCCATGAATACGACTGCTTGAAACATAAAAACACTAAAATAAGAACCAATCAAAACAAATAACACACGACATTACATGATAATTGTAGCACATTGAATGTCAGATCAAGGTTGTCACTATTTATTTATTTTTGCTTTAGGTTTTGTTTTTAGGTCATAATATGATTATCCAAGTTGGGGGTTTAAAAGTGACCCATCCCCAAGTTCCTTGATAGATTCAACTGTGAGCCCAAGGTGAAAACAATGGAAGGATAAGGAGTTGGGGTATGTTCCTTAGTTCGCAGAATTTCAAGGGTAGAAGGGTGTGTTAGAGCTCCGGGATGGGGATTAGGAAGAGTGACAAACAAGTCAATTATTCACACAAACTTACAAAAACCAAACAACGAGTTGGTTAATGCATAGTTGGAACACCTTTGGTCCACGGACGAGCCACAGGTGAACACAGACTTACAAGATTCATCATGGCTCAAACTTGGGGGAAGCCACCACCTTCCCCCTTATAGTATCTTCCATGCCTAGCCACGGGGCTTGCACCTAAATGTCATTTTGTCCTGGGATTCCCAAGTTGGGAGTCCCGAAATTCTAAAAAATTGGGACTCCCGTGACTTTAGAGGCCCATAATGTCTTGTGAAGACCTCTGATTGAGATGAATTCTGAAGAAAAGTTATATCCCTTGTCAAAACTTTCCAACGATATGTGGCACACCACCTAAAAGCAAGTAAATTGGGGGGATTCTTGACTTTTAGTGGTTGGGAGTCAAATTGGCAGTTTGACTCCCGACCCTTCTTTTGGCAATAACTCATGTTTTAAGTACCCAAATGGGTCATGTGAACCCATTTGGGACATCTACATTCCAAGATATTTCTAATGGTATAAAGAATTCTTCAATACAATGAGTTTTGTCCCCTGCAATTGCCTTTGAAGATTTGGGAATCCATTAGAACTCTAACTCCCAAAGTGGGAGTTCACTTGGGAGTGTGGGGGTTCATTCCCTCACACTTTCCTACATTCCCAGGAGCATGAAATGTGAATCCTAGGCTTCACTCTTGGCCCGCACCTTTGCAAGCCCTTGCCTTAATCGCAAGCCTAAAGCTAGTATTACGACAAAAAGGCCAAGTTCAAAACCATTTCATAGTTTCTTTAACCATTGGATGTTAACTAGTTGTGAACATTTTTGGGCTTATGTAGCTATTATTAGTAGTTTGTCAAAAGATATAGTACACATCAAACTTTTGATCCAATTGATAATGATCAACCAATAATTCATTTAAAGTGAAACACACAAACAAGCTTAAATCAAGAATTGATACTTCTAGGTTCAATTTGCGGTGGCCTTTTACATGAAATTTTTTTGATTACATATAAATTGGAACACATTAAGTTTAGGAATGGTATTTACCCAAGTTGATGATGGTAGTCAAAAATTTGTGATGGCCTATATTAATCAATCCAACAACAAAACAGAAGCTGAATACAATTTGTATGAAGGGGAACACTTCACTATTGTTTGGCGGTTTCTTCATTTTGGTGCTATTTTTATGGTAGCCCATTCACATTGGTCATAGATCATTAGCCTTTAAAATTCTTGATGGAATTAAATTGTTTCATAAGAAAGTTAGCAAGATGGGCTTTGATTTTAAAGACTTTGACATAAGAGTTTCATCTACACGCGGTATAACAAAACACACACACACACAAACATGCGCATGTAGAAACAAAAATAGATGGATGTAAACTTTCAAAAATCTATAAAGTCTAGATGCTTTGCATTCGCCTACAAAACTTTAACCTATAGTTGTGATTAAAGATGATGCCATCGACAAAGAGTACTTGGTCTTCATGAACCTCCAATGAGCATTGTTAGCACTTGTCAACCTACGACATCTTAACAAGGAATAGTGCACTATTCAACAAATGGCACCATCATCAAATCAAGTGATTCCAACAACCAACATTGGAAGTGCCATTCCAAGTAATTTGAATTCCTTGCACATTTCAATTTATGTGTAAACATGTAAACACTAAACATAAAACAATAATTTTAGAAAACAAGACTTCAAGAAATTGAAAAAGAACTTTGAAATTCAAAGAAGAGGGAGGAATATTGAAAGGATGTGATACGAGTTCCATGTAGATTTCATAGATTTCACTAGAGATAATGCATAGATGTTAGGTCCTTCTTGCAAGAGTAAAGGGAAGTGGAAAGTTGTAGATTCATCAAAATCTTTATAAATTAGAACAAGGAAGCCCAAACAAGCAAATTGGGAGAATTTTGAAATCATTGCACTCATCAATGCAAAGAAATCTAAACATGAGGCCAAGTTGGAAATTGTTGATTTGAAAGACAACATGGAGACATTTGTAAAAAAATGGAAGCGCATCTTGGAAATTGTAATAAACAATGGTCGTTTTGAGCATCACCTCAACATACCAACCTAAAAACAAATGGGGGTTTCTTTGTGGTGACTACAAAAAAGAACACGATTACATGAGTGGTACACAACATAATGAAAAATATTGGGACATGTATGTAGAAGAAAAAATCACACAAGGCTTGCCCAAAAACTTTAAGAAGATGTTCATTGAGTTCATTAACTCCTTCATGAGCAGCAAACCTTGTTTCAACCCACCACATATGCGAGATTTTATAAATAGAGATGATGATGTGTATCGCGCACTAGTTGATCATGTTTTTTCACCGTGTGATGACCATGAATTCAAAGAGTTCAACAATGAAAAGGCAATTGAAAGAGATGCATCATATCTATTTGTTACTTAAGATGTAGTTTTCCACTATGCATAGTCATTGGAGACAAGGTAGAGTTGGGCAACGCCTCTGAAATTTCAAACAACAAGGAAAAATGCTCAAGGTAAACCAACAAAGTTTTCTTTCCCCTTGATTAAACTTAGAATCCCAGGAACAACTGCAATTAACATATCACCCTACATTTCCAAGTCCAAATGCAAGTCCAACTACAGGAGGAGGACAATGTCTAGTTACTTCAAATCCAATACCAAGACAAGTTACACAACAAAATCCAAGAAAAGGAAGAAATATTCCCATAGCACAATGCACATCAAACCATCCAAAACATGTTACAATAGTTGACAATGCTTTTGGTATTCAATCCTAGTGCCATGTGGGGAACTAATGTGTAAAAAAAAATCAACATTTATTCACAAAAGTTTGGTGGAAGCAACGAAAAAGGTACTGTGGCTTTGGTTTAATTAATCAATCAAATCCATGAGGCTAGCTTGCAATTGAGGAAAAATGAGTTCGAACACATGAAGAAATGTTATAAAAGCAATTGGAATATTTCAAATTTCAAGACATAGATATCCACCAAACTCAACAAGGCATGTTTAGTGTAATCACATGGTTCACAAAAGTAATGGGCCTTGCAATTAGAAGAGATCTACATGAAAATGTGGCAACAATAGCACTTGGATTGGCAAAAACAATACTAACAATTAGAGTAACAACAATAGCAACAACTAGACCAATAGTAGCAACAATAACAACACTTGCATCGAGCCTACCAATACATGTCAATCTAACATTCGACATTGATACTATTTGACATGGAGATTTAAAGTCATGAACTTGGAATTTTACAATTGTAGACATTTGAATTGACATGATGTGAATACAATAAAATTGAATACCATATGTAGCTGCCTATTTGATTTGTTGGACAATTTTAATTGCGTTGTGCACCAAGGTAGACTTCTAGGGTACAATAATGTTCCTTTGAGAGCTTTCTGCCTTGGATCTAAACATTTTTTCATTGTGATTGAATCCATTTAATGCATCATTAGCATTTTACATTGCAACTTCCATTTCTATCACTTGCATGAGATCGTAAACATCTACTTCTCTCCTCCCAAGTATCAAGTTGTGGAGTAAGCAACAAGCACTAAACATATCAAGCACAATTGTGACATGCAATTTTGTCTTTTTGAAACGTCATTTGAAATTTTGTTTCATTATTCTAAAGACATTTTCAACAAGTAACCTCCTCCGTTTGTGTTTGTGGTTGGACAATAGCTCCAACATTGAATTTTGTTCTTGATCTTATTTATGTGGGGTCATGAGCCAAGAAAACTTGGCATGTAATGTTTATCCCCAAGTATATACAAAAACACTCCATCTTGTAACTTGGTGGCCATGTTAAAAATGCCCCCATGTATTGGTTGTTGATATAACTTAGACTTCTTCAACACATGAGAATCATTCACATTTCCAAGCAACCCCACAAGACAACCAAGAACCTTTTCTAACTATCAACCATTACTTGAACTATAATATTGTAGCCCCTGGTCTTGTGGTAATAGTAATCCTTTGAAAAAACATTAGCTAGTTTTGTTATATTGATATGGGTCCCATCTATAGCCCCCATAATGTTAAGCATTTTGCACCAATTTTTGAAATCCAACATGACAATTTGCATCTTATCACACGTAGGCCAATTTATGAACTTTTTGAACACAATGTTGATTGTTATGATCACTTCACGCAACACAAAAGTTATAGTAGAATGGCCAATGGCAAACAATTCATTACGTGTTAAAATGTTTGCACCTTGTGCAAGCTTGTAGATTGCACATGAAACTTGAATTTTGATGGGGATTACCTTCTTGTACTTTGTATCCTACTTTGAAATAAGAGGTTTCACTTGGTTACAAATGTCCATAAATGTATCCTTTGACATTTGAAATTTTTCAATCCACCTTTTGTTATCATATTTTGTCAATAAGAAATGATTGAACCATGTAATTGATTGGGGTTTCACCTAGTGTCCCAATTCTTCAACAATTGCTAACAAATTGCATGACACCTTATAGTCATGTATCATAGCAGATGTCAATATGATATTATATTGTAGTTACAGTTATGTGTATAATGATTAACCACAACCAACAACATAGGGTAACTTGATGGGGGCACAACACATAATTGCTACAAAGCTTGACCATTGACATAGATTCATGATAACCAACACAATGAGACTTGCAAAAACAAATAAACATTTATGACCAAAAGAAAAGAATTGTGGAAAAGGCCAATGTGGTTGTCCTATTTGCTCCTTCAACCTAAAAAAGTTATGTGTAATCATGATCTTTGTGCTAGATATGGAGTGCAATTTCAATTCTTCATGTAAACAAAGTTCTCTCAATACAAAGTCAATGAACACAACTTGAAAAACAATAAGGTACCATGTTGAAAAAAACATTTACAAGAAGGATGCCACAACAATAAAGATATAAAATACACGCAAGTTATCCAAACTTCCACTTGAAAACTAATTGAGTTTCAAAATGCAAAAGTAAAACAAAAATGGAACAAAGTTCAAACTACATACTTGAAAGCTGGAGCATAATGAAACAACAAAATTCAATAAAAGCACTTAAAAACAACACGCAACAATGACAACACTCCAACTAATTGCACACATTCCAAAATGCACATTGCACTTGCAACAACAACAAAACTTGAGAAATCAAGTAACCCTACAAAAAAAAGGAAGAAGAAGCTCTACCTTTCGCAATAGGTTTGGATGTGTTTCCAGAATTTTGCTTGGAGGTTGCATGGTACCTTGCAGTCAGGGTTGGCAATATCGAGTTTTATTCAATCGGGTTTTATTTGGTTTTTAAATAAAACCTGAGTCCCAAGATAACATCATAATCGGGTTTTAATCGATTTATTTATTGCGGTTATATTAATAACTAGGGTTTGGCATTCAATTTTGCCTTTGCCACAGTGGCGGTGGTAGGGGTGCGGGTGGCCCGGGGCTTGACCAACTCCGGAATAAAACCAAGTTTTCTAGAATGAAAATCGGGTTTTATTCATTAAAACCAAAAACCCAATTTTCTAACGGAAAAAAATCGGGTTTTTCCTAGCCCTGTTTGTAGTTGACACTTGATGTAGACTTGACGTCAAAAACATGTTAAAGATTAAAGCATTAATGTTAATTTCATGATAACAAAAGCACAAAAATAGTATAGTTAGTGTTAGGACACTTTTAGAGATTGCACCTTAAACACCAAGTGCGGTGTAGGCTTAAATCAATTGAACTACCTCTCATTCACATTTTAGCATTGTGCATTTTTAATTTTGTACTTATTTGTTATCATTTTTGTCATGCATATAATCTGAATAAAATATTACATTTACCAGTATTTTGATTGTATGTCATTAATGAAATATTTGAAATGGATGAAAAAACCAGTTATGATTTTTCATCCAAGAAGTCATAGGTTTATGAAAAAATAATGCCAATGAGAGCTAACAGTGATAGCTAAAGCTGCAAACAGTAGATAATTAACAAAAATGAAGATCGCAACTTATAATTCCTGACTTATAGTCCATCAGGTCATGGAGATTCTCACAACAATTGATTTTGTGGTTATGTCCGAAATAATATGGACCTTAGTGTGAAAGCCCACATAAGGCCATTCACCTCTTCAATTCAGTAGATGAGGTGGCTCACAAGTTCAATTTTTATTTTTTTGTTTTTTGCAATGCAATTTGATTGGACCATCACTCAAAGATATCAAACTATGGAGGGCCCCCAATATGGAAGGTTATATTTTGGAATACAGAGTTCCTGCCCTTTGGCCCATGTATATAGGTGAAAGGAGGACAACATTTGCTAAAGCATATGGGATAAAAGTGAGGTGCTATTGGGAACTCTTTGCTTTGAACCCCTCGCCCGCCCCCACCCAAAAGAAGCTTGCATGGAAAGTTGACAGTCCACTGTCCAAGTGGAATGTAAACAGTGGACAGTCCACTCCCAACAAGTAAACACAACTTGAAAAAGAAAACCCCCGCTCCCAACCACCCACTCACAAGAAAAAGAGGGAGGCCCCTTCACTCCATGATGCGACTTCTCATTGGTTGTTGCATGGAAATTCTATTCCTAAAACTGGCTGCCACTATTTTTGGCCTGGATGGATAGCCCTTCCTAAGAACACCCTAGGCCATGCCCTGTCCTCAGAATCTTTAAATAAGATGCCTAGGTAGCCTAAGGTCCTAATGCCGTGTCCTCAGAATCTTTAAATAAGATGCCTAGGTAGCCTAGGGTCCTAATGCCCTGTCCTCAGAATCTTTAAATAAGGTGCCTAGGTAGCTTAGGGTCCTAATGCCTTGTCCTTAAAATCTTTAAATAAGATGCCTAGGTAGCCTAAGGTCCTTATGCCCTGTCCTCAAAATCTTTAAATAAGATGCCTAGGTAGCCTAAGGTCCTTATGCCCTGTCCTCAGAATCTTTATATAAGATGCCTATGTAGCCTCGGGTCCTAAAATAAAAAGTCTAGGATTCTAATAATTTTTTTTGATCAATCATTTTATTGGAAATGGATCCCAAAATTTGTTGGAAAAGCACATTTCAGAATGAAATGACAGAGTTTTTTTTTCCACCAATTTTTAATTCTTTTTTTTTCTAGGTTTTGAAAAAAACAATTTTGAACCCATCAGATTTCCACAACAGGTTAGACTAGCTTTTTTAAACTTATTAATACCCCAATTCGCCCCATTTGAAAAAACAACAAATTAATTTGTATAAATTGCAATAAGGGCAGCCGTTTATTTCTTCATATACTCAATTTTGCCAAAAAAAGAAATTAAAAAACTAAATGATTTTTGAGGTTTTCAATCGCCAAAAGCATGAAAAAAAAATCACCAGATTTTAAGACTTGGTTTCTCAAGTTTAGCCTAAAACATAAAGAGACAATTAAATTCTTTTAGTTAAGGTACAAGGCTTAGGATACCTAAACTTTTTGCTGTAAGTTCTCTAAACTTTTTATCATAGGTTACTTAATTATTTTGATTTATTTAAACCTTTAAAAAACCTTAGGCTACTTAGGCGTTTTACTCTAAGTTACCTAAACATTTTACCGTATGTTACCTAAGCTTTTTATGCCAAAATTCCTAAGCTACCTAGACTTTTTTTTTTAGAGCCCTAGGCTACGTAGGCATCTTATTTAAAGATTATGAGGACAGGGCATGGCCATTTTGGTATTCCCTCACTACCAAAGTGACCCCAGCAGAAAACAAAGTGAAAAGAAAAAAAGGTGGTGAGGATAGTGGCATTATGTCAAGATTGGTCCATTTATCTCCTCATTTTCCATAGAATGGCTCTTGCACATTTAGGGTTCTATTACCCCTTTTTTCCCCCTTTCCAAAGGACTGAAAATGAATAAAAACAAAGGGTGTGTCACACTTTGGCCTTGCCATTTGCATTAAAAAGTATCTTAAGGCAAAAGAAGAATTCTGGAAACTCAAATATTTTCACCATGCTCACATTTTCACTTTAATCTTCAAAAAATCCTCTAAAAGAAACCAAAATCCTTCAAGATAGTATAACGCTATAACTAATCTCAATTTTCAACACAAGCCAAAATATATTATCATCTTTCAAAAATCCTCATATAAAAATAGACCTATTACTTAGGGGCCAAAATTCCTTAAGCTACTATACTCTATAATAAATCTAGACAGAATATTCAGGCAAGGCCAACAAAAGAGCTACGAATACATGAGAAATGGGCTGATTTGGAAGGCAGAACCTGCTGCTGTGGCCGTTTCTGAAAAGTGGCATATGCCTGGCCGATTCTGCCAAGTAGTAGGGCTCCAAAAAGGGCAGAATAGAAATGAGGGATCCTTTACATGGAGAGAAAGGAACAAAATCAAAGTGGGTTGGTTTGGAAACAAAAGGTGGAGGAGGATGACTTCCGGACGCTCAAGTTGTGGCAGCACACACACTGACTGGGGATTCCAAATGGCTTTCTCGTTCTTTGTTGGCCCCAAAGATCTCCTGAAGAAAAAAACCAAAAGTAACAGCATGTTGATGAATAGTTTGAAGGGGGCTAAAAATCTCCCAAAGAAAACACCAAAGAAAGAGCATGTCAATAAAGATTTGTACTACCACCACCTAAAGACAAAATTGCCTTTGCTGAAGAGCCACCCCACCCTGCACATGAAAGGTAACAAGACGGAAACTCGAGAACCCCCTAAAGAGTGACATCATCAAAATATTTTCATACCAAAAGATTTTGTGGGGACAGAGAGTATAAGAAAGCTAAGCTAAAGCCCCCATGATGGGTGCCAAATTAAAGGAACCAGGGCACAGAATACAGAGTAGAAAAAAGCTACGCGAAAGCCCATGTGGGGTTTAAAATTAAAGGGACAGCACAGAGTAGAAAGAGTGGAGTTCCTGGAATGGTCATAACAACAAGTGTTAGATGTTGGCTATGGTCCTAACATGCAAGTTGGAAGGTTCGGGTATCTCACAAAGATTTTATTTTGGAAGCCACCCAGCCACCCATCCCGTTTGCAAAACAATGGAACCCACCTACCCGCACACAATATTGAAGTTGGAGGAGGAGGAGGACCAACTTGTCTCGGAAGGAGTTTTAGAGCCATGTGAGCACAAATGTGCGGTGAGAAACTACACATGAACTCTAGCAGGTACCCACTTTGTAAGCAAGTGTTATTATTAGCCCCAAAAAAAAAGAATTGTGTTGTGAGGTGGGGACATGGGCAGGCGGAAATGCCAGTGTTCTAACCTAATAAAATCGAGACAACTACGAACAAAAGTGTAACCACTCTCCAATCGAATATAAACCAACCATTTGGGAATGTAGACGGCTCTCCTTCGTCTCTTCCGTCCTTTCTGGGGGGTTGGTCGATCGTTCATTTATTTCTTTAGATATTTTTGTGATTTTGATATTTGTGAGTGGGGTGGGATGAGGGGAAGCACACATGGACCGAGAGGGGGGCCAGTTAGAGTTGAAAGATCTGAGAAATTGTCGTTTAGCCAATCTAGGTGAGCGACTTCGTACTAGCCCTTGGGGGCAGGTGGGGGGGGCGGGGTGGTCAACTTTTTATTTTTGTGCAATGGATTTGGCTCATTTGTTTCCCAAAAGAACAAAATCTAGATGAAAAACAAAAGGTAGGTATTAAAAGCTTTACAAATTCCAAGGCTACTACCAAATAAGAACTGCTATGTATTGGGAGGGGGAGGGGAGGAGAAGTTCGTTCTATTAAATAATAAGGCTTACAAAAGAGGAGTATCTTGCATGGTTTTGAAAATCAACTTTCCCTCAGAAGACATGAAAGGAAGGATGGCACACA
>Ga0116229_10008555_pt1 | contig 15870 bp, 12 predicted proteins | sample S1TSphgellanicum_3_FD_87313 | JGI IMG/M metagenome (GOLD analysis project Ga0116229, IMG submission 87313) | Host-associated microbial communities from peat moss isolated from Minnesota, USA - S1T2_Fc - Sphagnum magellanicum MG | ecosystem: Host-associated > Plants > Peat moss > Unclassified...
GCTCGCGCATGCGGGCCTGCGACAGCGCCGCGAGATTGTGTCCGGCCAGCCGGATCTCGCCGCCGGTGATGGCGGCCCCCTTGTCGTCCCCAAGCCGCATGACGGAAAGCGCGGTCAGCGTCTTGCCGCTGCCGGATTCACCCACCAGGCAGACCGTCTCCCCGTCGCCGATGTGCAGGCTGACGCCGTCCAGCATCGGCAGCATCCCGCCGCCCGACGGCAGGGCGACCGACAGGTTGCGGATGTCGAGGACCGCGTTCACGTCCCGCTCTGCCGCGCGCCGCGCAGGCGCGGGTCCAGCCGGTTGCGCAGCGCGTCGCCCAGCATGTTGATCGACACGACAAGCGCCGTGATCGCTAGGCCCGGCAGGGTCGCGAACCACCAGGCGACGCCGAGATAGCTGCGCCCCTGGCTGAGCAGGAAGCCCCAGTCCGGCCGGTCGTCAACCACGCCCAGGCCGATGAAACTGAGGCTCGCGCCGATCAGGATGGCGTTGGCGACGCCCAGCGTGACCATCACCAGCATCGGCGACAGCGTGTGCGGCAGGATGTGGCGGAGGACGACCGAGACCGGCGAACTGCCGACCTGGCGCGACGCCTCCACGAAGCTGCGGCTTCTGGTCGCGATGACCTGCGCGCGCATCACCCTGGCGTAGCGCGGAATGGTCACCACGCCGACCGCCAGGATGGTGTTGGTCGTGCTGGCGCCGAGCGAGGCGGCGATGACGATGGCCAGCAGGATGTCCGGCACCGACATCCAGATATCCATCAGCCGCATCAGCACCATGTCCACCGCGCGCCCGCCGGTGCCCGCGACCAGGCCGATCAGCCCGCCCGCCACGCCGCCCAGCACCACCGCGCAGGCGCCCAGCAGCAGCGATTCCCGCGCGCCGTAGATCAGCAGGGTGAACAGGTCGCGGCCGAAATTGTCGGTGCCCAGCAGATGCGCCGCGCTGGGCGCCTGCAACACCGCGTCGCCGTCCATGTCGGTGGGATCGAACGGCGCGAGCCATCCCGGCACGATCGCGCAGAGCAGCATCAGCGCGATGACAAGGACCGGCGCGGCGATCACCGGCCGCGGCAGCTTCGGGACGCGCAGCCGTGAAGTCGGCCATTCCGGCACGGACGCGGCCGCATCATGTGGTTGCGTCGTCCGGCCGGTGATTGCGTTCATCGGTCAGACCCGCACGCGGCGGTCGATCACCACGTAGGACAAATCGACCAGCAGATTGATCAGCACGTAGAAAACGGCAGCGAACAGAATGACGCCCTGTACCACGGGGATGTCCTTCACGCCGACAGCCTCCACCAGGATGCGTCCCACGCCCTGCCGTGCGAACAGCGTCTCGGTCACCACGGCACCCGACAGAAGCTCCCCGGCGAGGATGCCCAGCAGGGTGACGACGGGGATCAGCGCGTTGCGCAGCACATGGCGGAACAGCACGCTGCGTTCGGTCAGCCCCTTGGCGCGCAGCGTGGTGACAAAGGGCTCGTCCAGTACCTCGATCACGCTGTTGCGCACCATGCGGGCGAGCTTGCCGGCGGCGATCAGGCCGAGGCACGCGACCGGCAGCACGAGCTGGGCAAGGCTTCCATTGCCGATGGCCGGCAGCCAGCGCAGCGTGACCGCGAAGACCATAATCAGTAGAATCCCGAGCCAGAAAGACGGCATCGAGGTGAACAGCAGCAGCGCCGCCTGGATGGCATGGTCCAGCCAGCGGCCGCGATGCACCGCCGAGACGACGCCCATTACCACGCCGACAACGATGGCGACGACGCAGGCGAGCAGCGTCAGGTCGAGCGTCGGCATCGCCTGCGCCCAGAGCCGATGCAGCACCGGCTCCCCGGTCGCGAAGGACGTGCCGAGATCGCCATGGGCGAGGTTGTCGAGATAGGACATGTACTGGTCCCATAGCGGACGGCCGGTGCCGAGATGCGCGCGGATGCGCGCGATCGTCTCGGCTGTGGCGCCCTCCCCGGCCACCAGCGTCGCGGGATCGCCGGGCAGCCAGTAGAGGATCAGGAACACCATACTGGTGGCGCCGAACACCACCAGCGCGGCACCCGCGATGCGGCGCAGCAGATACGCCATTTCAGGCCGTCGCCAGCCAGGCGCCGTGGAATTGCGGGAAGCCGTGCGTGTCGATGGTCACACCGGAAACCGCATCGGTGGTGCCGATGTTGTACTGCAGCACGTAGATCGGCAGCGCATAGGTCTTGTCGATGAGCTTCGCCTGCACCTTGTGATACAGCTCCGCCCGCGCCTCGGGCTCGTTCTCGCGCATGCCGTCGCGCAGCCATTGGCTGATCTCGGGATCATCCACCTTGCTGACCGACGATTTGTCGCGTCCATCGGGCAGATGCAGCCGGCGCAGCACGTCCGGGTCCGGCGCGAACTGGCTGGCGCCGGCGAGGTCGTATTCGCCATTCGACATCTTCGCGACATAGGTGCCGGCGGGCTGGCTGTCGATCGACAGGTCGAAGCCGGTCTTGGCAAGCTGGCGCCGCACGAGCTGGATCACGTCCAGCCGCTTTTCGCGGTTGCCCTGGGTGTCGATGAAGCTGATCGTCAGACGCTTGCCGTCCTTTTCGCGGATGCCGGATGCGCCGGGAAGCCAGCCATTCGCTTGCAGGATGTCGGCGGCACGCTTCGGATCGGGCTTCCACGACTTCGCCAGATCATGTTCGGCGGAGGCGAAGATCGAGGGCGACAGCGGCGCCCAGGCGCGCGGCAGCGTGCCGAGATAGATCACCCGCACGATCGTGTCGATATCGAGCGAAAGCCGCAGCGCGAGCCTGATCTGCTCGTCGTTCCAGGGCGCGCGGGCGATGTTGGGATACAGCGCGTAGTTGTTGTTCAGAAGTTCCTTGTCCAGCACGCGAAATGTGGGATCGGCGCGCAGCGCGGCCAACGCCTGCGGCGGAATGGTATCGGCCGCATGCACCTGCCGGCTTTGCAGCGCGGCGACCCTGGTGGCTTCCTCGGGCACGTTCTTGAAGGTCAGCCGCTCCAAATAGGCGGGGCCCTGGTGCGACGCACCGTCCGGCGCCCATTGGTAATCTTCATTGCGCGCCAGGCGGATTTCGGTGCCCTGGATCAGCGAGACGAAGCGGAACGGGCCGGTGCCGACCGGGTTCTGCCCAAACGTCGCGCCGTATTTCGCGACCGCCGCCGGCGAGACGATGCCGAGCGTGGTCTTGGAGAGATTGCGCAGCAGCGGCGCGAACGGCTCGGACAGGTTGATCCGCACGGTATCCGGCGCCAGCACGTCCGCACCCGCATAGGGACCGATATCGGGCAGTGCCACCAGCGCGTTCTTCGGATCGCTGATCCGGTCGAGATTCGCCTTCACCGAAGCCGCATCGAACGGCGTGCCGTCGTGGAAGGTGACGCCACGGCGAAGCTGGAAGGTGTAGCTTTTCTGGTCGGGCGCCACCTGCCAGGACTGCGCCAGCCAGGGGCCGACGGACTGGTCCGGCCGCAGCACGACCAGGCTGTCGAAGATCGAGCGGAACACGCGATTATGCGGCGCGAAGCCCGAATTGTGCGGATCGAGCAGGAAGGTGACGACCGCCGCGCCATCCAGCGCGAACACCAGTTCCCCGCCGGGCTTCGGCGTGGTGGCGGGGGGCGCCGCGAAGGCGCGCGATACGGCAAGCGTCCCGCCGGCGATGAGTGCGGCGAATTCCCGTCTGGTCGGCATAGGGGTCGTCCTGGTTCGGGGGCCATGGCCCGGCGCGCACGCGCGGCGCGCGCCGGGGGTGGTCCGTGCCTCAGAGGTCGGCGTACAGCCGCTCATCGGCGATCAGCACGCGCTCCATCAGGCGCGGAAAATCGCCGTAGTTCCTGACCGCGTAATGCACGGCGGCCCGGTTGTCCCAGAAGGCCAGCGAGCCGGGCTGCCAGGAGAAACGCACCTGGTATTCCGGGCGGCGGTACTGATCGAGGATGCGGGTCAGCAGCGCGTGGCTTTCGGCGCGATCCAGGCCGACGATGAAGGGGCTTTGGGTGAAATTGACCCAGAGGATTTTCTCGCCCGTCTCCCGGTGCGTGCGCACGATCGGGTGCGCGACGATCGGGTAGTCATGGCCGGCCCGCACCAGCGACGACCGGTAGTCGTGCGTGACATGCAGCCCTTCGAGGCGCTGCTTCAGTTCGTCCGGCAGTTCGCGATAGGCGAGGCCGGCATCGACCCAGACCGTGTCGCCGCCCACCGGCGGCAGCCGCACGGCCCGCAGCACCGCACCCCAGGCGGGCACGAGGCGCCAGCTCGTGTCGGTGTGATAGCCGTCTCGCAACGCGGTGCCAGGATCGGCGACCTGCGGCTTCACCTCATGCGGCACGATTTCGTGGATGGCGGGCTTCTGGTCTACGGATTTCGAGCTGGGATGGGTGTAGAGCGGTCCGAACTGGGCGGCGAAGCTTTCGTGCTGCTCCTGCGTCAAATGCTGGTCGCGGAAGAACACGACCTTGTGCCGCAACACGGCAGCGCGGATCGCATCGCGCACCGGGGTCGGAAGCGGATGGCGCAAATCGACGCCGGCGATCGTCGCGCCGATCGTTGGCTGCAACGGCGTGATTTCGATACCGGATGGCAGGTCCGCGGTTTCGAGCTGCAAGGCTGCACTCATGGTGATCTCCCCTCATCGTTGACGGCCGGCGGCCCGCTTGTCGGCGGGAGCCGGCCAGTCCGGAGACGCTATGAGGTTACGTCGGGAAATGTCAAACTCTATCGTGGATTGCATCGTCCCACGTTGATATGTAGTATTATTGGATGGCGGACTTTATACGCACAATACGACAGCCGATGGCGGAGGCTCAGGCGGTGGCATTCTGTTTTGAGCAGATAGGGTAGATCGGCTGACTTCAGCCGGCACGGCCGACATGCGCCCCTCGGCCGCTACCCCTTATAACTATGTCTTTCTGTGGATTGACAGGAACAACGATACATTCCATGTCTATAGTAGTTTATAATCGGACCTTGACCCATGGCTCCATCACCGGACGCAAGCCTTCATGCCCTGCTCGCCGAATTGCACGCTGAACGCGTTCGCACCTGGGCGCCCGATGAATTGCGGATCAACATCGAGCAGCGCCAAAAACTGGTGGAGGCGGCGGCGACACGTCACTTCCCGGCCGTAGGCGACCGGGTGCCTGCCGCGTCGCTGATCGATGTGGACAGAGGCCCTTTCCACATCGAAGGGCCGGCGGTGCTCGTATTCTTCCGCTTCGCGGGCTGCCCAGCGTGCAATATCGCATTGCCCTATTACGATAGGGAGCTGGCGCCAGCCCTACAGGCGCTGGGCATTCCCCTGATCGCCATCAGCCCGCAGATCGCACCGCGGCTGCGCGAGATTCGCGCGCGGCACCAGCTGAGTTACGTGGTCGCATCCGATCCGGATAACGCGCTCGCCCGAGCTCTCGGGATTCTCTACAGCTTCGACGAGGAATCGCGCCAGGCCGCTTCGCGCAAGGGTAGGCCGATCGGCGAGGTCACGGGCACCGGAACCTGGGAACTGCCGATGCCGGCTGCGATCGTGATCGACCAGCACCGTGTCATGCGTTTCGCCGAGGTGAGTCCCGACTGGCTGGTCCGCACCGAAGCCGAGCCGTTGATCGCGGCCGCTCGCGCCGTGCGGCTGGCCACGGCCGCCTGATCGACACGCGATAACGGCCGAAGGCTGCGGGCCGCCTCCGTGCCGACCGGAAAGGAACCCTTGATGAAACAGTCACCAGCGTCGTCGCCATCGGTCAGCCGGCGTGGCCTGCTGGCGGCGAGCGCCGCCCTGCTTGCCGCGAGTCCAAGTGGGCGTCTCGCTTTTGCCGCGGACGCGCCGGTCTCCGGCGGCACGCTGCGAGTCGCCTTTACAGCGGACAACACGACGCTCGTCAGCATCGACCCGTTTCAGGTGTACTGGCTGGAGCATCGTGTCGTCCTGCGCAATGTCGCGGAATCGCTCACCGACCAGAATCCGGATACCGGCGAGATCATCCCGTGGCTCGCCAAATCCTGGGACATCAGCGAGGACGGCCTAGACTACACATTCGTCCTACGCGACGACGTGACTTTTTCCAACGGCACGCGGTTAGACGCCGAGGCTGTGCGGATCGCCCTGGACTCCAACAAAGCCTTCGTCAAAACCGTCCCGGCCACGTTCGGGCGAACCTATCTGGCCGGATACGACCACGCGGACGTTATCAACCCGCACACGATCCGGATCGTTCTGTCAGAACCGAATGCCGGATTCCTGCAGGCGACCTCGACCACCAACCTCGCGATCCTCGCACCGGAATCCTACCGGCGCACGGAGAAGGAACGCTCGCTTGGCGCGCTCATCGGGTCCGGCCCTTTCGCGCTTCAGAGCTACACGCCCGAAGTCGGCATCAAGCTCGTTCGGCGCAACGATTATGCCTGGCCCTCCGCGGCCGCGCGCAATCGGGGACGGGCCTATCTGGATGCCGTTGAAGTCCGTTACGTGACGGAAGAGAGTGTGCGCAACGGGCTGTTCCTTCAGGGCGAGATCGACATCCTGTGGCCGCGCAACCCCTTCGCCGAGGTCGACCTCGAACTGTTTCGCAGCCGCGGCGCCACCATCTTCAGCCGCTCCTTGCCCGGGCCGACGCTGAACCTTTATCCGAATGTCAGCGAAGGCCGGATCCTGAACGATCCGAAGGTGCGGGCCGCGCTGCAAAAGGCGATCGACCGCGAGACTTTCGCGAAAGGCGTCTTCAGCGCCGATTTCCCGGCGGTGCAGGGACCTTACGACGTGACCACGCCGTATTTCCGCTCGCAGGCGGCAAAGCTTGTCTATGACCCGGACGGCGCGAAGCGATTGCTGGACGAGGCCGGCTGGAAGATGGGTCCCGGCGGATGGCGCACAAAGGACGGCAAGCGCCTGACCCTGATCCGTCCCCTTCAGGGCGCGGAGACGCCGGGCGACGTGCTGATCCAGGATCAGCTTCGGCAGGTGGGCATCGAGTTAAAGCTGCAAATTCTGGTGGCCGGCGAATTCCAGACCTTCGTTTCCTCCGGCCGGTACGACCTGCATTCCAGCTACATGACGCGCGCCGATCCCGTCGTGCTGCAAACGATCCTCGACCCGCGCTACACCAATAACTCCGCCCTGTCGGTCAATGCCTATCCGCCGGCGACGCTGAAACAGGTGGAGGCGCTTTTCGACAAGGGGCTGCAAACCCATTCCCCACGCGGCAGGGCCGAAGCCTATGGCGCACTGCAGGACCTGCTGATCGACGACAATGTCGCTTTTCCGATCTATGAGCGCCTGTGGCAGGCGGCCGCGTCGCCGCGCGTGAAAGGCTTCCAATGGACCTCGGAGGGCTTCGCGCTATTCAACGACATCTGGCTGGCGAAAAGCTGAAGGCGCGCGCCGATGGCACGCTACATCATCGGGCGAATCGTGCAGGCGCTGACCGTGCTTTGGGGCGCCTACACCATCACCTACGCCATCCTGTATCTGCTTCCCGGCGATCCTCTGTCGATCATGCTCACGGCATCTGGCGTCGAGATGGATACGCTGAGCGCCGACCAGATCGCCAAGGCCCGTCACTATTACGGATTGGATCAAGGGACGATGGAGCAGTATTTTCATCTGCTCGGTCGGTTGCTGACGGGTGATTTCGGCACTTCGCTGTCCAGCGGCCGGCCGGTGGCGGCCATGCTGGCCGAGCGGTTGCCGCAGACCCTGATGCTGGCCGGAACTGCGGTGGCGCTGTCGATCGTGTTCGGCTTCGCCTTCGCCTGGCTGGGCGCCTGGTTGCGGTGGAAACCACTGCGCGCGGTGCTGCGGCGCCTGCCGGCGATCGGGATATCCATCCCGGTGTACTGGACCGGGCTGCTCTTCATCCAGATCTTCGCATTCAGCCTGGGGTGGTTTCCGTCCGCCGGCAACACGGGCTGGCAGTCGCTGGTACTGCCCGCCGTGACCCTCGCGATCCCCAGTGCGGCGATCTACGCGCAAATCCTGCTGCGCGGCTTCGACGATGTCTGGGCCGAGCCGTTCATCGCGACGGCTCGGGCAAAGGGTCTGCGGCGCGGACAGATCCAGCTTCGTCATGTGCTGCGCAACGCCAGCCTGCCGATCCTGACGCTGGTTGGCCTTCAGGTCGGGCATACGGTGTCGGGCGCCGTTCTGGTCGAGACGGTGTTCACCCGCGTGGGCGTCGGCCGGCTGGTGCAGGAGGCCGTGCTGCGGCAGGACATTCCGGTTGTCCTCGCGGTCGTGACGATCTCGGCCGCGGCCTTCGTTGCGGTCAATCTCGTTGTCGACCTGTTGTACCCGCTGCTCGATCCCCGGATCGCGGGCCTCGCCACGGCCGGCTGAAGGCATCCGCGTATGGACGCACAGCCCGACAGCTTCGGCCCGGCGATCGCCAAGGCGGAGAGCGAGGATATCATCATCCGCTCGGCCCAGTGGCGCCGCTGGAGCGAGGCGCTGCGCGCCGTGCGCGCGCGTCCCGGTTTCCTGCTCGCGGCCGGATTCATCGTCATCGTCCTGCTGGCGGCGGCCGCACCTGGCTTGCTGACGCCGCTAGACCCGTACGCAACGGCGCCGCTCGTGAAGCTCAAGCCGCCAAGCTTGGTCCATTGGTTCGGCACCGACGAACTCGGGCGCGATCTGTTCACGCGGGTCGTCTACGGCGCCCGGCTGTCGGTGCAGGCGGCGTTACTGGCGGTTGCCATCGGGCTGCTGGGCGGCTCATCCCTGGGGCTGGTCGCGGGGTTTCTCGGCGGGCGCGCCGATGCTGCCATCATGCGGCTGATCGATGTTCTACTCGCACTTCCCGGCCTGCTGCTCGCGCTTGCGATCGTGACCGCGATCGGTTTCGGGACCGTACCCGTCGCGATCGCCGTCGGCTTCGGCATCCTGCCCGGCTTCGCCCGCACGATGCGCGCCGAGGTGATGCGGGTGAAGACGCTGGCCTATGTCGAAGCGGCGCGGCTCGGCGGCGCCGGTTGGGGCCGTGTGCTCCGCCACCATATCCTGCCCAATGCCTCGGCCGCGGTGATCGTGCTGGCCACGCTGGATTTCGGCGTGGCGATCCTCGTTGCCTCGGGGCTCAGCTTCCTCGGCTATGGCGCGGCACCGCCCGCGGCGGAATGGGGCACCCTGATCGCGAATGGAAGGCGATTCCTGATCACAGCGCCCTGGGTGTCGCTGGTGCCCGGCTTCGTTGTGGCGCTGGCGGTTTTCGCGCTCAATCACATCGCGCGCACGCTCGAGGAGATGGGGCGATGAAAGGGCCGTCCACGCCGATCGTTCAGGTCGATGGCCTGTGCGTCGGCTACCGTTCCGGTCGCGAGATCGTGGCGGCGGTTAGCGATGTCAGCCTCACCGTCATGCCCGGCGAGGTGGTGGCGGTCGTGGGCGAATCCGGTTCCGGCAAGTCGACTCTAGCGAACGCGCTGATCGGTCTGTTGGCGGAAAACGGGCGCGTGACGGCCGGCACGATCCGCATCGATGGCGAGGATTTCGCCCATGCGCGAGAGGCCGCCTGGCGCGGCCTGCGCGGGCGCATCATCGGACTGGTGCCGCAGGACCCCGGGGTCAGCCTGAACCCCACCATGACCATCGGCCGCCAGATCGGGGAGGCGGTGACGCGCACGCGCGGCATCCGGGGACCGAGCGCCGATGCCGATGTGCTGGAACTGCTGGAGCAGATCGGCATCGATCGGCCGGCGCAGCGCGCCCGCCAGTATCCGCATGAACTGTCCGGCGGAATGCGCCAGCGCGTGCTGATCGCGATCGCGCTGGCGGGGCGGCCCAAGATTATCGTCGCGGATGAACCGACCAGCGCGCTGGATGTCACGGTGCAGCGGCGCGTGCTCGATATTCTGGAGGCGCTGGTAAAGCGGCTCGGCATCGCGATGCTGATCATCACCCACGACCTCGGCGTGGCGGCGGATCGCGCCGACCGCGTGGTGGTGATGCAAGGCGGCCGCATTGTGGAGGAAGGGCCGCCGGCCGCGATCCTGCACGCGCCGAAGCGGCCCTATACGCAAAACCTCATCGCCGATGCACGGATGTTGCGGCAGCTGGCCTGGCAGGAGCGGGCGGAGCCCGCACCGCAACCACGTGAGATCCTGCGTTTCGACGCCGTCAGCAAGGTCCATTCCATGCCCGGGCAGCGAGGTTGGCTGGGCCGGAGGATGGACCGGCCCCTCCTGGCGCTGGATCAGGTGAGCTTCACCGTCCAGGCTGGGCGGACGCTTGCCATCGTGGGCGAATCCGGTTCCGGCAAGACGACCTTGCTGCGGATCGCGCTTGGGCTGGAGAAGCCGAGCGCGGGGCGTGTCGTGTTCGAAGGCGCTGATCTGACGGTGCTGAACTGGAAGGATTTCCGCCCCTACCGCCGGCGCATCCAGCTTGTCCAGCAGAACCCCTATTCCGCGCTGGACCCGCGCTGCACGGTGTATGAGAGCGTGATCGAACCGCTGCTGTCCTTCGGACACACGGCTCGCACGGAGTTGGAAGCACGGGCACGGCGACTGATCGATCAGGTGCGGTTGCCGAGGCTGGTATTGAACCGATTGCCGCGAGAACTGTCCGGCGGGCAACGGCAGCGTGTGGCGATTGCCCGCGCCCTGGCGCTGGAACCGGAACTGCTGCTGCTCGACGAGCCTGTCTCCGCCCTAGACGTTTCCGTGCAGGCGCAGATTCTGGCGCTGCTTGCCGAAATGCAGCGCGATCTGGGCGTGAGCTATGTTTTCGTCTCGCACGATTTATCGGTGGTCGCTGCGATCGCGCATGACATCCTGGTGTTGCGCAACGGCCGCGTTGAGGAGCACGGGTCGGCCGCGCGGGTCTTCGGTCAACCCCGCACAGCTTACACAAGGGAATTGCTGGATGCGGTTCCGGGAAGGACCGGGCAACGCGAGGAGGCGTTGCAGGTCGTCGGATAGCTTGGTCCCGGCGAAACGCCACTCGTACGCCGCCGGCTGTCATCTGACCGCCCGGCCTTATGCGTCCGGGCGGTCCGCGAGATTCGGCGCGAGAGCGAAGGCCAGCGGGAAGATCGCCAGCGCGACCATCGCGGTTGCCGCCGTCGCCCAGTGCGCGCCGACCCAGTCGCCGAGCACGCCGTACAACACGGGGGAGATCGCACCCGATCCGATCGTGCCGGTGTAGAACAGGGCGAAGGCGCGTTCGGCCCGATCGGGCGGCGTGAGATCCGGAACCGTGCCGTAGAGCACGGACGACGTGCCGTTCAGCATGACGCCCAACAACGGTAGCAGCACTAAGACGGGAACCAGGGGCAGCACCAGCACCCCCACGATGCACGCCGCCGTCCCGCCTTCCGTCGTGAGCACGGTGAGCAGGACGCCGACGCGGGCGCCGATCCAGCCGCAGACGAATTTGCCGGCGGCGCCGCCGAGAAAAACCATCGCCAGGGCAACGCCGACCGTCGGCAGCGACGCGCCCTTCGCTTTCAGAAGGAAGGGCAAGAAGGTGAGCAACCCCATCCTGACGCCCGTATCCAGCACACCGATGGCGAACAGCAGCCAGAAGCCGCCCCGGCCACGACCGACCCTCGCGGCGACGGGCTGCGAACGGACGGCGCGGGCGATCGGGGGCATGAGCAGCAGGACCGCGGCAGCGACGGAAGCGCCGAGCGCGGCGAGCAGCCAAAGCGCGCCGCGCCACGGCATCAGAGTGAGCAGCAGCGATGTCAGCGCCGGAATCGCCGCTTTGCCGAGATCGCCGGTGAAGTTGTAGGTGCCCAGCGGCCCGCGCGATGATGCGCCATAGGCGCGAGAGACCGCCGCGGATGCGATAGGATGCTGCGTGCTCGATCCGGCGCCGGATATCGCCAGGGCCGCACCCAGGCCGACCAAGCTGCCGGTAAACCCGGCGAAGGCGTAACCCAGGGCGGCCAGCGCGGTGCCGATGGCGAGAACGATGCGCCCGTCCACCTTTTCCGCCAGCCCGCCGGCGGGAAGCTGGAGCGCCGCCATCGTGCCGGCGTACAGGCCGCGCAGCATGGCCAGCATCGCGAAGCTCAGGCCGAATTCGGCCTGCCAGACGGGCAGCAGGACGTAGATCAGGTCGGTGTAGCCGTCGTGCAGGGCGTGCGCGGTCCCGGCGACCGCGAGCGTGCGACCGGCGGATGCGAGCCCCGTCGGCTTGGCTGGTGCGACGAAAGCTGACGTGATGGGACCTGCGGGCCGGGTCTTCGTTGGGTCGAACATGTCAGTCACCCAGTGTGTGACGTGTTCCTGCAACATGTGACGCTTCCATGACACCGGCAAACGAGTAATGCTGCGACTTCACGTCAGCTAAAGTCACCTGAATGATGGCCGCCCATCGCCGCTTCCTGCCGCCGCTGAATGCCCTGCGCGCCTTCGAGGCGGCCGCTCGGCTGGGCAGCTTCAAGGACGCCGCGACGGAACTGGCGGTGACGCACGGCGCGATCAGTCGGCATGTCCGGCTTCTTGAGGACTGGCTGGGGCCGCCGGCGCTGTTTCGGCGGCTCAATCGGCGCGTCGCGCTGACGCCCACCGGGGCTGCCTTGCTGGCCGAGACCGGACCCGCACTCGATCGCCTGTCCGCCGCGGCGGAGCGGCATCAGGCACGCGGCGGCCAGGCGCCGCCGGCCGTGCTGCGCGTCAATGCGCTCGCCACGTTCAGCCTGCGCTGGCTGCTGCCCCGGCTGGCGCAGTTCCGCGACCAGCACCCGGAGATCGAGGTCCTGCTCTCCACCTCCACCGAGCCGGTGGACGCGCTGAGCGAAGCCTTCGACGTGATCATCCGCGGCGGCCCGGACACGTTTTACGGCTTCACCTGCCACCCGTTTCTGACGGAGCGCCGGCTGCCGGTCTGCGGCCCGGCGTTGCTGGCGCGATTGCCGCTGCATGAGGTCGCGGACTTGCGCGTGCACACGTTCATCCATGCGTCCACGCTGCCGCGGGTCTGGCCCGACTGGCTGGCGACGGCGGGCGAGCCCGATCTGGAGCCTATCGCGTCGCTCACGCTCGACCATTTCTACCTGACGCTCCAGGCCGCGCTGGATGGCCTGGGTGTGGCCATGGGGCCGACGGCGCTCGTCGCGAACGATCTCGCGACGGGCCGCCTCGTTGCGCCGTTTCCCGGCGTGACCCTGCCGACCCGCGGCTACCACGCCTATTTGCCCGACTCTCGGGCAGGCGATCGATCCGCACTCTGCTTCTGTAAATGGCTGGAGGAAATCGAAAGAACGAATACATAGGGATGGCTGCGCCAGGCAGCCTGGAGAAAGACGACGCGGTCCTTCGATGCCTTCATGCGGACAGTCGTTGAAGCGGTAATCTTCGCGCCGTGGACGGGCGCGCTTGCCCAATCGGCATCGAACATGCGGGCTTTGCAGGGAGTGGCGCCCGTCAGCGTTCTGCTGGCTTCGCCCGAAGGCAAGGCGGCGCTCGGCGCCAGGGCCCTTCAATGACCGGCTCGTCGCGCGCTACGATCGGCCTACCGCCCGGCGCATCGGCGCGGCGGGCCCCATGGTCGGCGTGGCTCTCGGTATCATCGCACCGGTGTTCACCGCGCGGGCTGGGTTTGCAGAGATAACGGCCTTGATAATTGTGGTTGCCCGGCTTTTCATGGACATAACCGTCGGCGCATGGGCCGTGAACGTCATTGACATATCTCCTAATCAGGCGTCCACCGGAATCATCTACAGATTCTATAATGGCATCCTCAACGTGATGGGTGCGCTGAATTCCCTGATCCTGACCTGGATCGCAGGAAACTTCGGTTTCTCCCTAGCCTCGGGAGCACCATCCTTTTCATGCTGGTATTCCTGGTTGCGATTCTTCTTGTCGTCGACCGGCGCAGCTACACGCGGCTCATTGATGCAGCGGCTGTGAAACATCCTGTCGCCGCTTAGTTGCCCCAAAACCAGATTTTAGTGCGCGGGGATAACCTCCCAAGATCCAGACCCTAGGCGGCTTTAAGCCGATGCCCTACGTCGCTAGGGGCAAGATCACATCCCTCGCTGTGATGTCCCTGGCATCTCGCGGCCGGCATTCTCGAAAGGCCTGGCGAGAGTGTCGCATGCGCACATCTGAAGGCGGTCATTCGGAGGACGATCTTCGCGGACGGACGCCCTAACTTGAAGGCCCCACTCAATGCCGATCCTGCATGGTTGAGATTGAGGCATAGCTAGGTTGATTTGCGCGCCCAAAAGGCGAGATACCAGCGCCGTCATCGCGCAGGCTCGAGCGCATCTGAGGACCTAATCGAATGGAATTTCCCGTTACACTCGTCGACCTTGCTGGCTTCGTGGCGCTCCTGCTTTGGGGCGTTCACATGGTGCAAACCGGCGTTCAGCGTGCTTTCGGCGCCAAGCTTCGCCGGTTCCTGAGCAGCGCATTGCGGAACCGGATACAGTCTTTCCTGGCAGGCGTCGCGGTGACAGCCCTGCTCCAGAGCAGCACGGCGACCGGACTAATGGTAACGGGCTTTGCGGCGAGTGGACTTGTTGAGCTGGTTCCCGCCCTGGCTGTGATGCTAGGTGCCAACGTTGGCACGACACTCATCGTTCAGGTTTTGTCATTCAATGTCGCTGAAGTCGCGCCGGCGCTGGTGCTTATCGGTGTGCTTATGTTCCGCCGCGCCACTGCCGCTACGCGAGACTTCGGTCGAGTGCTGATTGGCCTGGGGCTCGTTCTGTTCGCCCTGCATCAATTTATCGATCTGCTGACGCCCTACGAAGACACGCCTAGCTTAAGGATGCTTTTGGGCGCCGTATCGACGCAGCCGATATTGGACGTCGTCCTCGCGGCCGGACTTACCTGGGCGGCCCACTCCAGCGTCGCTGTCGTGCTGGTTTTGATGTCGTTCGCGTCGAAAGGTACGGTTCCCCCCGATGCTGCGTTTGCCTTGGTTTTGGGCGCCAATTTGGGCACGGCCATCAACCCGTGCCTTGAAGGCGCTACCGGCGCCGATCCGGCCGCCAAGCGCCTACCCGTTGGAAACCTGATCAACCGCCTGGTCGGTGTAGCAGTCTGTCTACCGGCTTTGCCTTACGTCGGAACATGGATCGTCGGCATAGAACCGGACAATGCGCGCGCCGTCGCCGACTTTCACACTGCATTCAACCTGATACTGGCGTTCGCCTTCTTCCCCATCCTGGAGCCCTTTGCGCGGCTCCTTCGCCGCTTATTGCCCGCCCGTGTCGATCAGGGCGACCCAGGACTGCCGATGTATCTCGACCCGGCAGCCAAAGAGACGCCCGTCGTTGCGCTGGGAGCCGCCGCGCGCGAGGCGCTCCGCCTTGCCGACGTATTGGAGACTATGTTGCAAGGCGTGCGCGAAGCCCTGGAAAAAGGGGACCGGTCGCGAATTCAGGAAACCCGGCGCCTCGACGACATCCTCGACAAGCTGAACACGGAGATTAAATCTTATCTGACTTCAATCGACCCTGAGGAACTGTCAGCTGCCGACCACCGGCGTGTAACGCAGATACTCGCTTTCTCGACCAACCTCGAACAGGCTGGCGACGTGATTGACAAAGGTCTGCTGTCGATCGCGCTCAAGAGCGTGAAGCGCGGTGTGACGTTCTCGAAAGACGGACGTTCCGAGCTACTGACGTTGGTGGATCGCGTGGCGGCCAATCTTCGTGCTGCTGCAGCGCTGTTCATGACGGATGACGAACGCGCGGCCCGACTTCTTGTCGTCGAGAAGGAGACCTTTCGTCAAATCGAGGCCAAGGCGACAGCGGCCCATTTCGAACGGCTGCGGTCAGGTCGCGCCGATACTGCCGAGACGAGCTCTTTGCATCTGGACGCGTTACGGGACCTTAAACGGATGAACGCCCATCTTGTCGCCGCAGCCGCCTATCCGGTGCTCGAGAACAAAGGCGAGCTGCTACCAA
>Ga0116229_10008556_pt1 | contig 15868 bp, 7 predicted proteins | sample S1TSphgellanicum_3_FD_87313 | JGI IMG/M metagenome (GOLD analysis project Ga0116229, IMG submission 87313) | Host-associated microbial communities from peat moss isolated from Minnesota, USA - S1T2_Fc - Sphagnum magellanicum MG | ecosystem: Host-associated > Plants > Peat moss > Unclassified...
AAAATTTTTTTTGCACCTAAGGTGGGTTTTTTTGTTTTCACAATGGAAACCACCTCATGGCCACCAAGTGTTTTTTTTTCTTTCCACCTAAGGTGGGTTTTTCTTATTTCTTTTTTTTCACAATGGAAACCACTTAATGGCCACTAAATGGTTTTTCTTTTCCATGTCTGAAACCACTTGGTTGCCATCAAATTATTTTTTTCCTCACAATGAAAACTATTTGGTCGCCATTAATTGGTATTTAAAGTTTTTTAAGATTAACTTAACAACCACTAAGTTATTTATGTAAATTGTGTGTATGTACCTTACATGTTACATAGGAATCATTTAGAATGTTTTCATTGTTGATTAGAAAAACTTAATTAAAAATAACACCTTCACTTTTAATCCATATTGTTTGGGGGGGGGAGGTCAAAGGGAATAATATAATACTTTTTTTCAAATATTAAATAAATGAAAAAAGTATTAATTTAAAATTTTATGAGGTGAAAATAAATAGGAAATTGTTTTATATTAACCCCAGAACAATTGTCAATTATATTATGAAAGTTTAATTGAATGAACTTTAAAAGTTTTGTAAAGGTTAAATAGTGTAATAAAATTGATGATAACATCTTGGTAAATGTTAATTTTCATTTCTTGGTCTAATTTTTAATTATGTATTTAAACATATCATTATTCAAACTATCAGAGTTTGTAATAACATATTTGAATGATAGTCTATCAAAATGCTCTTAAATCCATATTTGAACCAAAGTCATATCTACAATGAACTTTAAAAAAAATTCAAAAAAATATGGATTTGAAAACAAAAATAAAGAACAAATACAATGTTATCAAAATTGTTCTTCTCAATCAAGTCTTTTCCTCTTACTATAGCATGAACTTCCTTAACAACAAAATTACTAAAACATAACAATTCAAAATTCAAAACTTCACCAATGTCATTCCCAATTTCTTGCCATGAACATTAATTCAAATTGTCTTTTGTTTAGTCCTAACCAACCCAAACTTCATTCTTCCTTATAATGACAACACATATATGTCCACTTTGTCCTATAGTGACAACACAAGTCTGCCCTTAACATCCCCCCCCCCTACTTTGGATTATGTCCTTGAAATCTTGTGAATAGCAAAGTAATATTTGCAATTGTAGAGAACAACTATAAAATTATTTTATATGTTGTTAATGAACTACTTGCACTTCTTGAACAACATATATATGAATAGATTCATTACCATTTTGAGTTGTTGGTTGCATGACCTTTGTTATACTTAACTCCTCAATCTTAAACTAAGCCTATGGTATCTATTGATGAAATAGTTGTTGTACTTCTTCATTGGTCATTATATGACCATTATTTCTTTCTTTTGGAGATGTCCCCCTATTGTAGTGGTTATACCATAAATTATAGATTGAAATGTAGTTTATATTGTCATGTACTTACATTTGTAGTTTCCAATTCCTTCTACTTTAATTATTCTTAAGTTCCTATGGATACATCTATAGCTTGTTCCACTATTGGTATGTCCTTTTGTTCAACAAGAGCATCTTCTATTCCACCTCTAGTACCCTTCATTTCTTTAGGCGCCTTTGATTATACCTATGGTGTTTTTCCACTTGGACTTGTTTGATACTACTCCTTGTCAAATTCTACAAAACCATCTTCCAAGGTTATAAAAAGGGATCAATAAACAAATTAGGATAAACTTCCCTAAACACTTCGAAGTTTCTTTTGTACCTAGCTTCATTTGTTTTATGTTCATCAAACAAATTATGTACATCCTTTTGCAAAATATCTTACACTAAGTTCCACTAGACATCAATGTTTAATGCGTCTAGTTCCACGGATTTATGTTTAATCCTAAAGATAATGTTGTGCATCAATAAGTTACCATGCTTTCAAAATCTATGTTTTGAAAAGTATGGTTCCATATTTTTCAACTTGTCTATGGCTGTTTGTATGTGTTTAACATTATGTTGAAATGCTTGAATTGCCTTATTATAGCTAGCTTGAGTCTAATTCTTTATGAAGATTACATCATTCTTCTAGTGTACAACAATCTAAAGGTGAAAGCATGGTAAAGTGTACAATTAAAAGTACTTGCCAGTCTACTTGTCAAATGAACAAAAAGTAGGACCAAAACCCATCACAATATTGTTATACATTCAATCTTTTTAATTGAATGATAAATAACAAGATACTTCTTCATTATTATGCATTAATTTTTAATTTTGCATTGTAAAAGTAGGTTTCAAGTAAACTTTTTAAAACCTATTTTTTGCAGTGTAACATTTGATTCAAATATGTGTTAAGTATATTTACCAAAGAGAAAGTAGATTTTTCTTTTGGTGAGGCCCTTGAATATACAATGATCTTCATGCTATAACTTCATACATGTATATTTCATTAAATTTTCAAATGAAAAAGTAGGTTTGAACACCATGTTGATTAGTCAAACTCAAACCTATTTATTCCCTATTTTTATTATTCCAAAGTTTTTGAAATTTTGTAGTTGATTTACAATAAACCCAATTGAAGGTTTAATAGTTTCAAAATGAAATTTTAGTAAAATTTGAATTTACTTTCTTGCGTTTTTGTGAAAAAATGCCTCTTTTTTAACCTAATTTTTTGGCAAATTTTTCTATATATTTTACCATGCTTTCATCTCTAAATATCTTATTTGAATTGTAAAATCTTTGTTTTTTGTTCTTTTACAATATAATCCAAATTGTTCTTATCCCTTTGCAATGTTGTACATTGAACTTCAAAAGGATGTGTTTGTTTCTACAAAGCCCAATATTTATAATCCTAAGGACTCTTGATTCTACTTTAACAAGTCTCTCTCCACCTTTATCTTATTCATGGATTCCAATTGTTGTTCCAAAATATGTTTCCTTTGACTCATTTATAAAAAATTCATTTGTAGTTTGTTTAATTATTATTCCTTAGCCTATAATAAATTTTTATTTGAAATTTCCTACGACTTAACTAATGCTTCATGGATTCCAACTCTTGTACTACAAACTAGAGTTTTTTTTCCAAGTTTAACTTTTTTGCTTCATGTTACTTTTGTTATAATTTAAGACCTAATTTTTTTTTAATAATGTGCAATGTGTTGGAACATCTTAGTTTTTTACATATGCTATGCCTCTTCATTGACAAATCTTGGAATCTACTATGTTTGGAATACTAGAATACCTCCTTTGGATGTTTATTTAGATGGTATAACACTCCTATAGGTTGCATAGTAAACTCCTCCTTCATAAAAACTTATTGATGATGATGGGTTGTCCTCCTACCTATGTGATTAGCACAATTTCTATGTTTATCTATTGTTGTGGTTATGGAGATTGTGATCTAGATGGAGACCTCCCAATAATATCTAGTTTTGGATATGAAGATTATTTCCTTTCTTCCTTTTGTAATTCTAGTATAAATTCAAGTTGTGATGCATGTGGGTTATTTGGTCTTAGAACATCTATTTCGAGCTTGGCATGTAATTCCATTATGGGATCAAGTGGTGGTGACCTTTTTTTTCCCTTGCTTTTTTAGACTATTATTGCCTTAAAATAATATATGTGGATGTTGTCATTAAAGGTTGACGCAAAGTTCTTCTCATGTGTGCCTTGTCCTCTTAAAAGTTAAAAGATTCTCATCTTCCTCTTCCTCATTAGATTTTAGTATAGTTTATTGCACTCCTATTTGCTTATGTACACTTCCCTAGTTTTAAATTTGGTTTTAAAAATCTAATGGATGACTTCAAAGGGCATTTGTTCTTCTACAACCTCTCCTTTAATTCTGAAGCACTAGGTTTGGATGTAGTAGGTTGTTGGGGATTAACATGCACTAACATTGTTGGCACATGAATGGCATTGTGGATTAACAATGCACTAGATTTGCATTTTTGGGTTCAAAATCTATTTCGCCAAAATTCAAAAGAAGATCACCAAAAAAAATTTTAATTTAAATTATACATAGTTTGATTATGCAAAAATTTAATTCTAGGAAGCATCTAGTTTTGACAATTCATATATCTAAAAGCAACATTTTCAAGCATTTTACTTCAAATTATCAACAAGTTTTAAGAAAATGCCTTGAAAATTTGTGAGCTTGAAAATACGTTGTCAATTCTCACAATCTTGAATGCATTTCAAGCCATGGTATTGCCCACAAAGGTGAGAATATGATTGAGTGGTACTACAAGGAATGTCACACCTTCATTTTTCAAGACCCATCAAACTTTGGAAAAATATAGGAAACACATAAATAAAGGTTTTTGTAAATTTTTGTTGAATACATTTATTAAATTGTATAGATTTTGAAACTTTAACAATGTAAAACATATTTTAAAATTTGATGTTCCTATTCATTACATTCACACAAAGTTTCAAGAACGTCACAGTGGTTATGTTCTTTAAACTTTTTGGTCGGGAACATTTTTCAAACAAGGTTTGGGGTTTTTTTTTGTGGATATAATTTTCTAAGTTATTTTAGATGGTATTTTATTTGATATTTTTATTGGGTAATTATTTGAATAGGTATAATATAGTATGAATTTCCAAAATTTAAAATTTTGATTCCTGAAGGGGCCACATCAATAAGGAATACAAATTTGTAATGATTTTCACCTTTTATAATTTTAATGGAAACTTCAAGGCATATATTTTGACATGTAATAAATAAACATGAGGAAAAAAATAATTATCATTATGAAAACATTTAAAGAAAAAGGTCCATGAATATTATTTGGTTAATTCTTGTTCCTTGATTGTCTTTTGAAGGTGTTTCTAATGGGTCCACCCAATCATACTTTCATCCACAACCTTGTACCAAGATTTGTTTACTTGTCAAACCTACCACATCATCAAAAGATCCATGGGCAAATGAGTAAAAATTTGTTTAACAAAGAGTGCATTTGTGAGAGGAATGAATATATGACCAGGGTACTTGTATTCAAGTTTTTGGTCTATGGGTTTTGTGATTGAAACTAACGAATTCCTTTTCTATTGGCAATTTTTGGTTCATGGTTTTTGGGGTAGAAGGCACCTTAGATTCTAGTGTGGTGGGAGAAAGGATTTCAAATTTTTTCAAGCATTTTGCAAGCTATGAAATGGTTAAGGTTTGCATGACTTCACAAAAATTGTGAACAAAAACACACAATGTGACCTCAACGACAAGATAAAACATTGGCAAAAGGTGATGTCTTTGGCACAACAATCATAAAACATCTCTTTTTCCTCACTTGACATGGTGGATATGAACACCATCTCTTGAAATGAAAAGGCTAAACCTCACCTCAAAAAACTTGCTTATTTGCTAGAAAGAGTGAATCACATTAAAGGGGTGACCTTTTCTAACTTCAAAACTCCAAAAAGAAAACATGTGTAGCCCTATTTGCTCAACTCCAAACACTTGCACTCCGAACACTCCACACCAAGTCCAGCCCCACATTTCCTTCTGTTCAAAAGCTTCACAAAAAGATCCAATAATTCATTGCAAACTTGCTTGAAAATCAAACTTTGTAAAAGAAAATCCCTAATGCAAAAGCTTGAAGCTAGTTCCAAAACAACAAGCTTGTTCATAACAAGCTTTATGAAAAGAAGAACAAGGTGATGAAGAGAAATGAGCAAAGGGACACAATAGCAAGCTTCACATGTGTGAGGGTTTACAATAGGAGTTGTGATGCAAAATCCAGTTTTTGGTCCTTTGTGGTTCCTTTTTCTTGGCAATGAATTTCTTCATTTGTGCCAAAAAAATTATATATATATAATTTTTCACATCATTGGGGGCACTCTATTTTTTTTAATCATGTGTATGGCATTATTGCCCAGGTTTAGGAAAGGCAGCCTTTCTGTGATGTGTTTTCAGCACTTTATGGAAAACTCTATTGTTCCCTTTTCAATGAAGATTTCAAGTAGGTGGCTTTGCCAATAGTAGCCAGGTTTGGGCCACAGTAAACCAGCACACCATCCACTGGATGCCCGCTAATACTCAGTTGTGGAAATCATGGTTCTCAAAAAATTAAAGGTCTTGTCAAAGAACCTACATTGAACCATCCATCAGTTATTTGCCTATTCATTTAGGAAACCTGTTAGGTTATTGAAATTTTTCAAAACCCCAAAATGGGTGGTTATTCTATTTTGTGAAAACTGGGAACCAAGGATTCTTTGATTTTGAATTTTTTTTGAAAACCCAGGATTAGAGCTTACGACAAAATTAAAGAACAGCCCAACACTGGTTTGGGCAATCTATCCAGTATTTACTGCAGAATATTGATTTTTTAATCAAAACTTACTTCAGAAATGAACACATCTGTTTGCCACAAAACCCTATCGTGGTGACAGCCTGAGTTTATCCTCAACTGAAACACTCTCTAACCCCAAAAGCTTGCTCTCAGTGTATATCATGATCTCACATTTTGTTCCATTCAACCTCACATTAAGGATTTATGGCCATTGGTGCATCTGCTGAAGACCCACCACCCTAACAGGCTCACTAGAGCCAGGCATGCCAAGCATAAGTCTGCCATGGGCAACCCCATTCTTGACCACATTAAAGTCTTCAGTGGCAGATTATGACATTTTCTTGACCACATTATATATCACAATATTCCGATGATGATCATACACATGTAATAGTGACCAAAATGTGTCTTTCAACATCATTTTTTTCTCTGAATGGGTGAATCTGTGACCCCATATATACCTAATGTCATGGAATGACCTCACCCTTGGCCATTGTGTTGGGTGCATGCATGGTCTGGCTCACTCTAATGGGGTCACTAGCACTTTACCCAACATAGAGGCAGGGGCTTGACCATTCCATAGGCAGTAGTCCTACACAAAGAATATTTAAATCGAAAGTAGACTCTTCCCTACCTACTCACCTATAAATTTAAAATGTGCTACTCTCATCCTCACCCACCTACCCACCCACCTACTCACCCATCTAATTATCTACCTACCTACCTACCAACACTTTAAGTAAGTACTTACCAAACCCCACTTACATGGCTACACATACCTACCTAGTTGCCACTCCAATAGACCCCTAATGGTTGAAAATGATGAGAAAAGACTAAAATGAAGTATTCCATGGAACTTTGTTTTGTTCACTCAAATAACTAACTAAGGGCACAATTAAGTATTTTTCACCACTTGTATAAAGGTACTGGAAATAGACATTGGCTTCAAACATGATGTTTTAATATGTTCTAAAGGTATTGCAGAAACTTTTGAAAACTCAAAGTATGTGAACCCCTCAAACAAGGGTATTGCAAGTTGTGCTCAAAGAGTGATTTGCAATATAATGGGGGTATTGCAAACCCAACACATATGTCCAAGGAATATGGAGCTCCAATTCCGTTTAGGTGCATCTAATGGATGTTGTACTCAGGTTCATCAATCAATTAAGCCTAGATTGAAAATTTTGATTTGCTTGTTTTAATGGTGTACTTAAACAATGTGGATTAAATTTAACAATATTATGTCCCTATAATTATTTATGTTATTTAGCATTAAGGTTTTAGAAATTTGGGTTATGGAGACAAAAAAAAACATTTATAACTTTTTGCACCTTTTAAGCATAATTAAAATCTGACCTAATATGGATTTTGGGGGAAAATTGGCATTTGTACATATATGGCACAAAACACATTCATATTTTTTCTTCTTTTGTCAAGGAGAATGGAAAAAGGCTCGTTTTGATAGACTAAACAAACATGTAAAAGACACAACATGGCTTCCATTCATTTGTTTGTTTCACTTAGTTAAGGATCTAAATTAGGGCTTAATTAATGGTTATAATTTTTGGACATTTGTAAATGATTGTATATTTATTAAGGTGTTTGGTATTTACCATATTAATTGTTTAGGGTTTAAGGTTCAATGTTTATTTGTTTAATGGTATTTATGTTGATATATTTAAGTTTAAAGTTTCATTTAATTTATTTATGAGATTTGGCTTCAATAATGGCTTGTGTATTTATTTTTAAAGTCATGTGTAGTTGGTTGTTTAAAATTATCATGGTTTGTGGCATCCACCATTGGAATTATTGAGGGTTTTATATTTTGTTTATTGACATCCATATTGATTTATTGATGGATATGTTTTCATTTAAGGCCAAAACCTCATCGAGCATCAATGGCATTGTCCTTTGACATCAATTGTACAATAATCCTCTTTCAATAAACTCCTTTCATATCTCTTTTTTTTTTTTGCTTTTACTTAAGGACTTTTGCTCCCTTTGTCCATATGGATGGTCATGGAAGTATCAATTTGCAAATACATACCACATTTGGACAAAAAAATCCCATGGTCAATGTGTTATCATTGTTGCATGTGGGTATTGCACATTTTGATTGAAAACCCTACATATATTGAACTGATTGTCTCTAAAAGGATAAGGAATATTTTTTTTGCATCAATTTTAAATTGCCATAAGATAGTCATGTGGTTTTTTTTATCATTTGTAAACTATTGTTAATTTATGTGTTATGGTAAGGTAATTCACTTCTAAGATTTAAAGGTTTTGTTGATCAGGGTTTAATGGCTTTGTTGATTAGGGTTATTACAATAAATAGTGAAGGCATTTCATGGGTTTTCAAAAGTTGGGGACTTATATTACATGGCTATAATTACATATATGAATGGGCATTGTGAGGCAACTTTTGTAAGCATAGTTAAATTATTATTCTATTGACTTGTACTAATCACATATCACAAAATATCATTGAGTAATGTGACACCTATTATGGGACTCCTTGTGGTGGTTTCAAATCCATGTTTGCTGACCTAACATACTAACCTAGCATATTTACAATTTGATGATGGTGTGTCCAATGATGCGGATTGCAACAAAAATCAAGTTGATGAGGTTGGCATTGTCAACATTGGGGGGCTTGCAACCATGGATGAGGATGGTCATTGTGACAATGTCAATGTGCTCGAAGGTTCGTCTAACCCCATGAATCAAGCCTTAGTTCACTTGCATGAAACAATGGCCAAAATCACTATTGGATGTGGAGAGGGTGCAAACACCAAATTGTGTGACCATTGAACATCGTTTTTTCAAGGAGTTGCATCAAACATTCGAGCCATCCATTTGGCCTGAATCAACAAATCCATGCACCCGCGAATGGTATTTCATCAAGTGTATGATGGGTTCAAGAACACCATCAACTAAATGAAAGATTGGCATGAAAACAATGATGGAGCACTTAAATACCCATGTATTTCAAACTTAATATATGTTGGATTCCATATTCATTTATACTTAACCCCTTACACCTTTGACCAACTCAAATCAAGAATTATTCACTATTTTCATTACAAAAAGAAAGCCCAATTTATGTGTTAAAGTAATTTCCAAATGTTTAGGTAACTAATATGTGTTAATAGATAATTTTTAATCACAATTATATGTGGCTAATATAAAAATCTCAATGTCCAAGTAATACACAAAACAATGAAAGTTTCTTGCTTGTAAATATCCAATTCAATTGTAATACCTCACACTGGGTAATCCATAAAAGCCTTGGGCTGAATCATTTTGGGCTATGTTCAGGGACTCGTAGTCAATGCAGCTTTTAGTTGATGTACTAACTATAGTCTCCAACTATCTACGTAGATAGTCGACTAGACTACTGAGCAACGTAGATAGTCGACTAGACTACCAAGTAACGGTCATAATAGACTAGACTAAAGAGCAACGGTCATAATCGACTAGACTACCGAGCAACGGTCATAATCGACTATTACTCAGTTGTTGTCGGGTCAATAAAAACTCAAACTAAACGTAACTTGCTACTCGTGACATCCAACAACAGCAGCTTGTGACATCCAACAACAACACGATGCGAATGGGTCTACCATCGTTCAGAAGAGGGCTCACAATGAATAAACGACAACAGTCTACAATTAACTAATTCAATGCCAGAGTAGTCGACTATGTAGTCGACTATTTAATGCTATAGTCGACTATCTATCTATGGGCTAGAGGATAGATAGTTACAACTACGACTATATGTAAATAAGGACCGACTACGGGTCCCTGGCTATGTTATCTGAGGGGTATTGTTCATGACCAAAAAAATTTAAAAAACTTGCAATACCCCACTTTGGGTATCAAATGGTTGACATAATAATAAAAAAGATATATTTCCCATATATTAATCATATGTATGATTGAAATTTTATTTTATATTTTATAAATATATAACACAAGTTCTTATGTAAATTTTATTTTTTAGGATGCATAATATTAGCTTAAATATTGGTCTACATATATTGTTGTTCAAAACATATCGAGTAATGCAATATTTATTTATTTAATAATATTATTGTACTATTATATTGATTTAAAATAGGATAATAATTTATTTAAATTTATGTTAAATGTAAATTCAATCTATATAAACCCATTATTATGTATATTGTAATTTATTTATGATATTTTCTATTTTCAAAGAGAATTAAAAATTTCCAAAAGATAAGTTATTCAGATTGTGTATTTTATTAATGCATATAATTGAATATTATTTCAAAATAATATGAAATTTGATTTATGACATATCAAATAATGGCATATATAATCAATGCATTTTGATAGTTTAATGTTTATTTGCGTTTATATTATAAAATATTTAATATTTTTATTTTATTTTATTTATTAAAAAGAAAATACATGTAATTTTTTCTTACATAAATGAATGGCTACTTATGCTTTAAAAGTATAAATGTTGCATAAATATCAATTTTTAATTTTAAAAAGAAATTTAATTGAAAATTGAAAATTGAAATATAAGTTGCTAATATTATGTACGTTTAGTCAATGTAATTATTAAATTTATGTAAAATTGTGTTTACCATATATCAAATAATGATATACTTTAATTAATTAATGTGTGGATTATTAAATTTCTTGCATTTTTATACATATTTTAATAATTGTTTTATGTTAAAAACTTTAAGTAACAACTCAATATAGTTGAAAGACATTTTCAAACTCATAAATGATAAAAATTGTTCAATGCAAAATCATTAATATATGTAAATGAAAGTACTCAAATGTAACTATAATACCCTCATTCTATTGATAATTTCGTTACCTTTTACCATCAATGTGACCAACTTTAAAATACCTTCATTTATTTGAATCAATATGTATAGCATGATATATTGGGCTAGAATAAATATTTTTTAAAAAATCCTCTTTTCTATGAATTTGAAAATCTATTTAAAAAATATTTAATTTTTAAGTAATTTTTTATTTTAAATTAATTATTAAGATAGTAAATTTATAGGAATGCAAAAACAAATTATAATTCCATACATTAATTAATTAAGTATATCATTATTTGATATATTGTAAACTAAATTTTATATAAAATTAATAAATGACATTGACTAAATGTACATAATATTAGCTACTTATATTTCAAACCTTAATTAAGACTTGATATTTATCCAACATTTATATTTTTTGAATCATAAGTAACCATTCATTTATTCAAAGAAACTTTACATGTATATGTTTTAATAAAATTTTAAGAAAATTACAAATTTAATATATTATAATAAAAAAGGGAATGGACATTAAAGTATCAAAAAAATATTGATAAGATATGGCATTATTTGATATGTTATAAACTAAATTTCAGTATACATAAAAATAATATTCTATTGCATGCATTAATAAAATACACAATTTTAATAACTTATCTTTTGGAAATTTTTAATTCTCTTTGAAAATAAAATACACCATAAACAAATTGCATTATACATAACCATGGGTTTATATATACATCACAAAAAATGAAATGTACATAAGAACTTATGTTATATATTTATAAAATATTAATGATGTATTGTATAATTATTTTAAGTGAGAAATTATTTATTATATATCAAAAAACTATAAAATAACATTTTAATCAGACATAAGATTTATATAAGAAATATTTTAAAAAATTTATGTGAGTAATTAAATTAGCATAAAATTATTATTTTAAAATGCATTTACAACTATAAGAGGGAAAAAGCCTAAATATGCACATAATTGAAAAAATGTTAAAAATTCACATAATTTTTTTGATTTTGACAAAATTTGGATTCTAACATTAAATAATAAATTTCACATTAAACCTTAAAGCCTAAACCCCTCTACCATGAATATGATCAATTTTGCATTACTTTCATTTTAAATCATCTTGTAAAGTGGACAAATAATTTTGAAAACATGAATTTCATTATATATTGGGTGGGAATCAAGTATTTAATTTTTTTCTTATGTTTCATGTTTAATGAAATTATCACAATAAGATGTGGGTATTGCATTTAAACTTCATAATTTTCTTTAATTTTCTTCAAATTATACCTTCTACCATTAATGTGACCAACATTGCAATATCCCCATTTATTTTAACCACTACATGTGGCATGATATATTGAACATGAAATAAGTATTTTTTAAAATATTCATTTGTATCATGGTTTAAGTTATTGTCACAATATGGTGCGGGTATTAATTTCCTTCTAGGTTTTGGTAGGGTTATGCAATACCCTTCCAAATTTCAAAATATATGTTATGGAGCCCAAAGGATTTTTGGGATACCTTAAAAAGGGAATTGTAAATGTATTGAATAGTTTTGGGCACGAATAATATCCATTTGATAATCTAAACCAAAATAATTCAGCCCATGATTTTTACAAAATAGACCAATGAGGGTATTACTTTCTTTCTAGGTTTTGGTACATCTATGTAATACCCTTCCAAGTTTCAAATATATGTTAAGGAACCCAAAGGATATTTGAAACACCTCAAGAAAGGTATTGTAAATGCATTAAATAGTTATAGGCAATGAATAATACCCCTCCAATAGCCTACACAAAAACAATTCAACCCATGGTGTTTCTAGAATACCCCAATGAAGGTATTGTTTTTTTTCTAGGTTTGAACTTTAATTTTTGGGAGTAAAGAAAGGCTTTTTAGTTTGAATGCGATATTAGAATATTTTATTTGATAATTTCATCAAATATGAATTTTTTTCTCATATGTTGAAATATATTTATAACCATTAACACAATATGATGCAAAAAATAAATATAATGCTTCAAATAACAAAATTTGGTTGACATGTGTTACAAAAATGTTTAAGTCAAAAACAAACCCTAAGTAAAACGGGGAACATGTCGTAATGTCGTAATATGTGATCACTTCAAACATAAAATGTTGCCCTAACATCTTGAAGTTTAAAACAATAACTTAACCAAAATGGGGATAAACTATAAGTTATATGGGTCATTACTTGAGGGGGATGGGATTTCATTTACCCTCCTATAACATGTTGCGACAACCTGCGCATCCCAAGCGTGTTGATGCATAAATACCCCTCAATTGGCCAATGTTGCATGCACAACATTAGCCACAAACACCTCCCTAATGGTGCCTCGAACCTTAAAACAACCAACAAAAAATAATTATTATGGCATATGCGACTAAAACCTAAAATGAAAATAAAATAAAATATGGCATTATTAAAATTTATTGACCATAGATCATTTATGATTCATGGTACTACGTAAGAAGGCCAATATCTTTTGTTGCATTGTTTTATTGGACGTATTCGTCTAGTTCTGTTCATCTTTGGCACCTTTAATGCCTTTGCATACCTAGCTCAAATCATTCGAATCACAATTGCCAAATTTTCATCACATTCCACCTTGGCCTTCACATTGAGTGGGATGGACCCCACACCCCATGTAATCATGCCAAGAAGTCAAGGATGGCACTAAAGGTTCAAATTGTTCGAATCACAATTGCCAAGTCCTCATCACATTCCACCTTGGCTTTCACATTGAGTGGGATGGACCCCACACCCCATGTAGTCATGCCAAGAAGATCAAGGATGGCACTAAAGGTTAACTTGATAACAACGAGCTTAGGAACCTCAAGTGTGTCCCCCCATGGCAACTTGGAGTCTTTCCCATAAAAAATATATATCACTTACAAAGCTTTGAGGTATTGCCTAAAGAATTATTCCAAAAAAACATGCCTCACAGACCCCTTCACATGGAGAAGGAAGGTGAGGCAAAGGTTTGAGGACCACAATTAATGAATATATTGCAAAAAAAAAATGATAAAAAAAACCCCACCCATCCTCTTTACTTGAGAGGATGTGTGGGGCAATTAATTATAAGAAGTAAAGTTCAAGATGTTACTTTCATCAATTTCAACATGAAGTTTAACATTCTCTTATTCTAGCATTGCACTTTAAAAAACTATAGTTTCTTGTTCCTCTATCATGTTAATTATACTAACAACCTCAATTCTACTAATATCTATTGTAAATGTTTCCCCAACATCAACATTAGCTTGCACTTGTTCATCCATATTCCCATTTGAAGCCAATGCATGCACATCTTCAACATCAACTTGCACTTGCTATCCAATTACCTTTGTCTCCAAATCTTCTTCATTCATTGCAACTAACATGCCATATGCAGATTTAGTTGAGGCTTGTTAATCAGAGGTAGTAATCCCTCTTTTCTTCCGAATTTCCATCTACCAAAAGCAAAAAACCACAAATTAAAAAAAGGACCATTAGTAGTAAAAAACAAAAAAAGGACCACCACAATTGTGCAATAGTAAAAACAAAGAAAAGGACTAGGGAAAAAACACAAGACTAGCATTCAGTGGAGGCAACAACTAAAAAAACAAAAAAACATTGTAGCAATGTTCGTTTCTACAAACAATAGGAAAGAATTTTCTTAAATTGTCTTTCAAGCCACCAACAATTTTTTTTTTATAAAAAATGACGACAACAAACATTAAGAACAAATGAAAATGATGAACCTAGCTCGTTGTCCATTTTGCACCTTTACAACATCACAAGAGGACAACAAGTTAGGCTCATCGTCCTTTTCCAACTTGCAAAACACCAAAATTAAAACAACGACGAATAGTTACATTGCTCGTCATTGTTTTTTAGTGTTTGCTTCACACCTCCAAAAACAATAAATGATGACAAGCAATGCAGTTGTTCATCGTCTTTTTTTCTAACTTGGGAAAAATCAGAACACAACAACGAGTAACACAACTGTTCATCATCATGATTTCACACCTATTCCTAAACATGAACAAGATGATGAGCCCAACTCGTCATCTTCCTTCACACTTGCAAAAACAACAAAACGATAGTAAGCAGTGCAACTACTTGTTGTGATTTCGTACTTGCTCCAGAACATGAACAAGACAACAAGCCCAACTTGTCATCCTCTTTCACACCTATAAAACAATGGAAGAGGATGACAATGATGTGTGTGTCATCATCCTCTTCATAGTTGAAAACCAAAAAAAATATTTTTTTTAAAAGAAAAAAAAGAAGGAAGCTTAATACCTTAACCTCTCGCTTCTGACACCTTCAAGTTCCTCTTCTTGTCACACTCCTAAAGCTCCTCATCTCTCCACACTCCTCAAGCTGTGGAGAGTCTAAAGTGTTAGAACCCTAATCAAAGCTCAAAACTACTAAAGCTCTCCCTTGGTCTCAAGCTTTAACAATGTAGGTGAGTGGAGAAGGAGGTGGGTGACATGAGGGAGGTAGGTGGGTTGGTAGGAGGAAGGGTGGTAGGTAGTTTGGAGGGGGGAGGTAGGAGGTTCCCAAAAAAAAGATTCGGGTCAGCGGTCGAGCCAAAAAAAAAATGATAAAATTAAAAAAAAAACTGTCCCAGAAGGGAAAAAATGTAAATGGGCAAAAAGGCCCAGGAAAAAAAAAATGTAAGATGAGAAAAAAAAAAAAAAAAAAAAAAAAAAAAAAAAAAAGCCCAGAAGGAAAAAAAAAAAGATGAACAAAAAGAAAAAAAGT
>Ga0116229_10008557_pt1 | contig 15867 bp, 15 predicted proteins | sample S1TSphgellanicum_3_FD_87313 | JGI IMG/M metagenome (GOLD analysis project Ga0116229, IMG submission 87313) | Host-associated microbial communities from peat moss isolated from Minnesota, USA - S1T2_Fc - Sphagnum magellanicum MG | ecosystem: Host-associated > Plants > Peat moss > Unclassified...
CGCACGCACCTCGGCGTGCTGGCCGTGGCAGTGCCGTTGCTGCTCGCCGGCGCCACCGCAATCGCCCAACCTGCGCCCGCTCCCGCGCCGACCACCACACAAGCAACGCCCACCACCCCGGCGCCTACCACCCCGGCGCCAGCCGCCACCGCGCCAGCCGCAGCCGCACCGGCCGCCGCCGCACCGACGGCAGCACCGGCAGCCGCCAAGCCGCCCGCCTACAACAGCGGCGACACCGCCTGGATGCTCACCTCCACAGCCCTCGTGCTGATGATGACCATCCCTGGCCTGGCGCTGTTCTACGCCGGCATGGTGCGCAAGAAGAACATCCTCGCCACGCTGATGCAGTCCTTCGCCATCACTTGCCTGGTCTCCATCGCCTGGACCGTGGTGGGCTATTCGGAGGCGTTCACCGCCGGCACCGGCGCGTTCGCCCCCTATATCGGTGACCTGTCCCGCTTCATGCTCAATGGCATGGAGCACTTCATCTCCATGGGTGACGACGCCGCCTTCACCCTGGCGCCCGGACCGAGCCAGGTGGTCGAGACGATCCCCGAGAGCGTCTACATGATGTTCCAGATGACGTTCGCCATCATTACGCCGGCGCTGATCGCCGGTGCCTTTGCCGACCGCATGAAATTCTCCGCCATGTGCGTCTTCATGGTGTTGTGGTCTCTGCTGGTCTATTCGCCGATCGCCCACTGGGTGTGGGCGCCAACCGGCTGGCTGAGCCAGAGGGGCACGCTGGACTTCGCCGGCGGCACCGTGGTGCACATCAACGCCGGTATCGCCGGCCTGATGGCCTGCCTGGTCATGGGCAAGCGCGTCGGCTACGGCACCGAGAACATGGCGCCGTATAATCTCACCTATGCGGTGATCGGCGCCTCGCTGCTGTGGGTCGGCTGGTTCGGGTTCAACGCAGGCTCGGCGAATGCCGCCAACGGCCGCGCCGGCATGGCGTTCGCGGTGACTCACATCGCCACCGCGGCGGCCGCGCTGGGCTGGATGTTCGCGGAGTGGATCAGCCACGGCAAACCCTCCATCCTGGGCATCATTTCCGGAGCGGTTGCGGGCCTGGTGGCCATCACCCCGGCCTCGGGCTTCGTGCTGCCGGGCGGCGCGATTGCCATCGGCGTCGCGGCGGGTGTGCTGTGCTTCCTGTCGGCGACCAAGTTGAAGGCGCTGATCGGTTACGACGACAGCCTCGATACATTCGGCGTGCACGGCATCGGCGGTATCATCGGCGCCCTGCTCACCGGCTGGTTCAGCTACGGCCCGCTCTCGGCCACCGCGGCGACCCCCGGCGGCTCGCCCGGCGGCTTGGCGCAGGTCTGGATCCAGGCGCAGGCGGTAAGCGTCACCTTGGTCTATAGCGGCGTGGTCTCACTCATCCTGCTGCTTGCCATCAACGCCACGATCGGCCTGCGCGTCAGCGCCGAGGACGAGGTCGAGGGTCTCGACATCAGCCAGCATGGCGAAGCTATGGGGTGAGTTGCCAGTTTTCAGTTTTCAGTTTTCAGTGAACAGAAGGCGCGGGGGTGCTGCCTCCGGATCTCTCTCTGGCTCTGCGTCGGCTTCGCTGCATTCGGCGACCACGCGTTCGGCGAGCTTTGTCGTGACGGCCGTTCCCTCGGCCAGGGAGTAGCAATCGAGCCGCGCCGCTGCCGCGCGTAACGCGCTTCCGGTGCGGGGCAAACGCGCGAGCAGGAATTCCTGCACCCGCTCCGGCACCGCGATCTGACGTTCCGCCAGAAGACGCGCCAACATGGCGCGTAACAAGGCATCGTCCGGCGGCAGCAAACCCACGCACGGCATGGCCCGTAACCGGCTGACCAAATCCGGCAGCATGAACGGCCAATGCGCCGGCGCCGTGCGCGCCGTCAGCAGCACCGGCATACCGTGTTCGGCCGCGGCGTTTAGCACGTGCAGCAGCGCCTCGGCGTCTTGCACCTGGTCGGCATCATCGATGCCTAGCGCCGGCGCTTCCGGCGGCGGCATGAACCGCCGCAACGCGCCCCCCGCCATCACCGCCGCGCCATGGCGACCGGCGAAATAGCGCAGCAGATGGCTCTTCCCGGTGCCCGCCTCGCCATGGACCGCCAGCCGCAGCGAGGGCCACGACGCCGGACGCTCCAGCCACGCCAAAGCCGCCGCGTTGCTGTCGCCGGGGAAGAAATCCTCCGGCGCATAGCTAGGCGCGAACGGGAAGGGCAGCGTGCATTGGCGGGCAAACATGGCGCGCCGAGTATGCGTCGTTTCCGGCCACCGCAAAATGCCTCGACATCAAGTCCCAACCCTGCTAAATGTAAGCTAGCTTAAGCTAGTCTATGGAGCGTGACCATGCATGCGGTGGGTGCCTTCGAGGCAAAGAATAAATTGGGCCAGCTGCTCGACCTGGTGGAGCATGGCGAGGAAGTGACGATCACCCGGCACGGCCGCGAGGTTGCCCGCCTGGTTCCCGCCCGCCAGCGCACCAGCGCCGACGACGCCCGCGCCGCCCTGCAGCGCATCCGGAACCGTGCCGAACGGTTAAAGCTCGGCCAGTTCGATTGGCCCGAATGGCGGACCTATCGGGACGAGGGCCGCCCTTGAGCCTGGTTCTCGACAGTTCCGCCACCCTCGCCTGGATTTTTGCCGACGAAACGACACCATCCATCCAGGCGGTGTTCACCCAGGTCGCGGAGGCTGGCGCGGTGGTGCCGGCGCTGTGGCGGCTTGAAGTCGCCAACAGCCTTCTCATGGCCACCCGCCGGGGCCGCATCGATGCGCAATTCCGCGGCGCCGCGCTGGCCGATCTCTCCCTGCTGGACATCACCGCCGACTTGCACACGGATAGCCGCGCGTGGGCTGACACGGTCGAGCTTGCCGAGCGATTCCGCCTCACCGTGTATGACGCGGCCTACCTGGAGCTCGCGCAACGACGCCGTTTGCCGCTGGCGACCCTGGATCTCGAGCTCAGCGCCGCCGCGCAAGCCGCCGGCACAAGAACAATGGGGCTCCCGGATCGGCCGTCATGAGGCGGCTGATCGTTGCAATGTCTGTCCTGCTGCTCAGTGGCAGTGGTGCACCCACGCACGCCGAAGAACCTTGGCTGACCTTGCCACCCACCCCCACGCTGCCCAAGCCCGACACCGCCGGAGCCGCCCCGATCAATGGCATCCACCTTTGGTACGCCGTTTTCGGCCACGCGCACGCCGATCCTGTCATTCTGCTGCACGGCGGCCTGGCAAACTCAAACTACTGGGGCAAGCTCGTTCCGGCCCTGTCCGGCAGCCACGAAGTTATCGTCATCGACAGTCGCGGCCACGGCCGTTCCAGCCGCAATGCCGTCCCGATCGGCTACGACCTCATGGCCGACGACACCGTCGCCCTCATGGACCACCTGCACATCGCCCGCGCCGCCATCGTCGGCTGGAGCGACGGCGCCATCACCGGCCTCGAACTCGCCATCCACCACCCGGATCGTCTGACCGACCTGTTCGCCTTCGCCGCCAACTCCGATCCCTCCGGGGTCAAGGACGTCCACGCCAGCCCCGTGTTCTCCGCCTTCATCGCCCGCTGCGCTACCGAATATGCCCACCTGAGCCCCACCCCAGGCGGTTACGCCGCGTTCGATGCCGACATCGAAAAGATGTGGGCCAGCGAGCCGAACATGTCGGCCGCCACTCTGCGATCGATCCGCGCCCGCGTATGGATCGTGGACGCCGATCATGACGAAGCCATAACCCGCGCCAACACCGATCACATGGCCACACTCATTCCGGGGGCGCGGGAACTCATTCTGCCGGGGGTGAGTCATTTTGCGTTTCTGCAGGACCCGGCGATGTTCAATTTTGCGGTGCAACATTTTCTGGCGCAGAAATGAGTCAAAAGAAATAGTTCTTTTTTTGAAAAAGAGAACCAAGAAACTTTTGCGCCGTAAGGTGTTCGCAGTGCCGTGACAATCGTTCCGGCATGGTTTACGTGCCTCCTGCCTGATCAACGCAGCCAGGATGGTTTTCCATGTCAATGACGTCAGTAGCCGCGCCCAAGCATACCACCGTCATCAATGGCACCGTCACGAGCCCTATTGTTCTCGGAACCGGTAATTACGGTCACGTGCTGACCATCACCGCCACCGGCGCTGTCGCGCCAAGTCAAAGCGGGGCAACCGCCATTACCGGTCCGAAAGACCTGACGAATGCGCATATCATCAACCAGGGCGTGGTCGATGGCGGATCGGGCGCGGAACATAAATACAGCGGCGGCAATGGCGGCGCCGGAATCATTCTGGCTGGCGGCGGCGTCGTGACAAATACAGGCGACATTGCCGGCGGCGATGGCGCCTACGGAAATGGCGGTCACGCCGGCAATGGCGGTTTCGGCGTCGATCTGAAAAAATACGGAACGGTGTCCAATACCGGCACCATAAGTGGCGGCTCAGGCGGCAGCGGCGGCCGTTACTACGACGGCGCCAACGGCGCCACCGGTGTCAACCTCGCCGCCGGCGGATCGCTGGTCAACCACGGTCTTATTTTTGGCGGCTCCGGCGGCTATGGCAACGATGATGCGGGGGCGGCCGGCGACGGCGTATTTCTCGGCCTGGCCGGCTATGTCGAAAATTCCGGATCGATCATTGGTGGAACGGGCGGCGAATCGTACTATGAGCCGGGCCGCGGCGGTGTCGGGGTGCAGTTCGCCGCCGCCGGCACGCTGGTCAATCATGGCGTCATCACCGGCGCCTACTATAACGGAACCGGCGTGCTGTTCGGCGGCCTCGCGGTGCTCGACAACGACGGAACCATCCGCGCCGAGGGCGCGGCGTCGGGCGTGGACCTGATGGCCGGTGGCACCATGCAGAATGCCGGCATTATTCTCGGCGGCGGCGGTGCTTACGGCGACTACGACAATGGAGGGCGTGGCGGCGCCGGCGTACAATTTATCGGCGCGGGCAGCCTCTCGAACCACGGCACCGTCACCGGGGGTGCCGGCGGGAATACATATCACTACGTGAGCGGCGACGGCGGCGTCGGCGTGTCGGTCACCGGCGCCGCAACCCTGACCAACACCGGCGCAATTGCCGGCGGAAGAGGTGGCTACACCGGCAATTATTATGCTGGCAACGGCGGCAATGGCGTGCTGCTCCTGTCCGGCGCGACGCTCGCCAATCACGGCACTATCACCGGCGGTGTCGGCGGTTTCTGCAGCAACGGCTATGCCGGCGTCGGCGGCATCGGCGTATCGCTCGAAACCGGTGAAACCGTAACGAATACCGGATCGATCATCGGCGGCGCCGGCGGCTCGTCGCACGCCGACCCGGGCGCCACCGGCGGCGCCGGCGTGTATCTCAACGGCGGCGAACTGGTTGACAAAAGCGGCCTCATCGCCGGCGGCGCGCCAGGCGCCGGCAACGGCGGCACCCCCCTGCAGGGCGACGCCGTCCGGTTCAGCAGCGTCACCGCCACGCTGGCCATTTATGCTGCCGCAACCTTCAGCGGAGACATCGTCGCCAACGTCAACGCCGACGACGTCCTCGCCCTCGAAGGCACCGCCCCCGGCACCCTGTCCGGTCTCGGCACCACCATCACCGGCTTCGATTTCATCGAGGAAGCAGCGAATGCCCATTGGACCATTACGGGTCCGGTCGGCGGCGAAGGCGCCCTCGTCATCGGCGCCGGCGCCACCCTCCAACTGGACGGCGCGGTAACCATCCCCGGTATCGAGTTCGCCTCCGGAGCGCCGGAAACCCTCAAGCTGGAAGCGCCAACCCAAACCGCCAGCATCTTCACCGGCTTCGCCGCCGGCGACACCATCGACCTGGCCGGCCTGAAAGCCACCTCGCTCAATTACAGCCAGGGCACCCTAACCCTGTTCAACGCCAACAACGCCGTCGTCGACACAATCCAATTGGACGGGACCTACACCAACGCCAGCTTCGAGCTGCAACCCCGCGGCACCGGCACCGACCTCATCGGCGTAAGCGGCAACGCCCTCCCCGACTTCCTGCCCCTCAACCTCACAACCGCAGGCCCGCGGGTTGAGTCATTTGGCGGCGCGGTGTCTTCACCGTTGGATGAGCAGTTAGTCGCAATGCTGCACGATTGGCATTTCGTTTTGCTGTAGAAGGAAGCAGTTCTTTTTTGAAAAAAAGAACCAAAAAACTTTGATTATGAAGGCCTTCGACCCGACTCGAGTTGCTAATTGTCTTCGTTGTTCGCTCTGTTTGCCGCGCGACCCTTCCCGTGAAGGTTGGCGGCAACGTCTAGGACGTGCGGGTTAGAAACATACGGAAGCTGGCATCACAAGGGGCTTGTAATAGGTCGCCGCTACAATTATGTACTACAAGAAAGTGCTACAGATACAGCGATGACCCTCCCCATTTCAATACGCCTTGAAGAAGATGTCCGCGCGGAGCTTGCGGCCGAGGCGCGCGCGCGCGGCGTGGGCTTGTCCACGCTGCTCCGCGACATTGCCGCGGAAGCCGCCCGCGCGTCCCGCCGGCGCCGCATCCGCACCGCCAGCGAGGCCGTCGCGCAGCATGTCGAGAGCTCGGCGCACGCCGCCTCCTTCTACGATTTCTGGGGCACGCCCAGCGCCAATGCCGGCTGACCCGACAATCTATCGCGCCGGTGACATCGTTCTCGCCGACTGGCGTGGAGACGCCCTTCCCTCGGAGCCGAACAAGCGTCGCCCCGCCATTGTCGTGGAAGATTCCGACCTCTTTGCCCCGGCCTATCCGAATGTCATCCTGGTGCCGATGACCGACGACGCAAAGCTGGTCATTCCCGACCTTGCCGTCGCCATCCTGCCCACAGCCGAGAACGGCTGCTCAAAGGCGTGCTGGGCGGTTGCCCATCTCGTGGCGACAACGTCGAAGGCTCGCCTGCACGCCACCCCGTCGCACGTCACCGCGGCGGAGCTTCGAGCCATTCGCCTTCGGATTGCAGAATCAGTCGGCGCGCACACTTAGTGTCTGTCCGGGAAGAAACCAAGTGAAGTCAGCGCCTTGGTAAGGAAGGACGTTCTTTTCTGAAGAAAAGAACCAGAAGACTTTTGCGCCTGCGGAAAGGTCGAGGCCATGGACGGAACGTTGGGATTGCATCAAAAGATAAAAGTCTTTTGGTTCTTTTCTTCAGAAAAGAACGTGCTTCCTTAGGTATTTGTTTTTGCTGACCTACTTTTTTGGGACGGACTGTTAGGGGGCTCGGCGAACCGCCGCTATCCCAACAACCGCCCAATCACCCGCGCCGTGTAATCCACCACCGGAATAATCCGCCCATAATTAATCCGCGTCGGCCCGATCACCCCGATCGCGCCCACGATCCCCCCCGCCTCGTTGCGTGCCGGCGCCACCACCATCGACACGCCGCTCATGCCGAAATAGCCGCTCTCGGCGCCGATGAAGATGCGCACCCCCTCGCTCGATTCCGCCAGTTCCAGCAAACGCAGCATGGTCTCCTGGGTCTCCAGACGCTCGAAAAGGCGCTGGATGGCCGACAGGTTTTCGATCTGGGTCACGTCCGCCAGCAGCCGCGCCTGGCCGCGCACGATCAGCGCGCCGCCCCGCCCGGCCTCCGACCAGGTGGCCAGGCCCGCCTCTACAACGCTGGCCGTCAAGCTGTTGAGCTGGCCGCGATCGGACGCAATCTCCTCGGTGACGTGGCGGCGCAATTCGGTCAGCGTGCGGCCCGCGGCACGGGTGTTGAGGTAATTGGCCGCTTCGGTCAGCGCGCTCAGCGGCATGCCGGGCGGCACGTCGATCACCCGGTTTTCCACCCTGCCGTCGGCGCTCACCAGGATCACCAAGGCCCGCCCGGTGCCCAGCGCCACGAATTCGATGTGCTTGATCGCGCTGTCGGATTTCGGCGCCAGCACCAGCCCCGCCGCCTGGCTGAGGCCCGCCAGCATGGTCGACGCGTCGGCCATCGTGTCCTGCAGGCTGCGTCCGCTGGCCGACAGCGACTGGGTGATCGCCTCCCGCTCATCGTCGCGCAACTCGCCAAATTGCAGCAGGCCATCCACGAACAGGCGCAGGCCGCGATCCGTCGGCAGGCGCCCGGCCGACGTGTGCGGCGCGAACAGCAACCCAGCGTCGGTCAGGTCCGCCATCACGTTGCGAATCGTCGCCGGCGAAACGCTGATCGGCAGCCGGCGGGCCAGCGTCCGGCTACCGGTCGGCTCGCCAGTCTCCACATATTGCTCGACAATTTCGCGCAGAACCGCGGCGGCGCGAGGGTCGAGCCCCGGTGGTAGTGGTTTCGGCGGCAACTCCATGACTAAGTCTATCCCCTGCTTAGGCCCGGAGCCAGCAACTCGCGCGGGGGCATGAGGGCTGGTAATCCCTGGGATAGGGGTCCATATGCCACACACGGCGCTTTTCGACCTGAGTCCTGTGCCTTCTTCCGCGGCAAGCCGCGTTCGGTGCTCCCTCAACGGAAAAGTAATCCGGCCCGTGAAGTGCGGGTCGCCGGCTGATTGGAGACAGAAATGTCTGAAGGTACTGTGAAGTGGTTCAACGCGCAAAAGGGTTATGGATTTATCCAGCCCGATGACGGCAGCAAGGATGTGTTCGTGCATATCTCCGCGGTCGAGCGCGCTGGCATGGGCGGCTTGAACGAAGGCCAGAAAGTGGCGTTCGACCTCGAGCGCGGCCAGCAAGGCAAAATGTCCGCGACGAATCTCAAGTCCGTCTAAGATTATACGGTCGCTGCGCCACCGGCCCTGGCAAGTGGCGCAGCTTCCGGATTAACATACTGAAATAACGCACTGTTTAGCCGCTGCAGGACCAAGTCCGGCGGCGGCTTTATCTTACCGGAGGTGCCGTGACCAATACCCACAAATACGCAATCGGGCAGGTCGTGCAGTTCCTGACCGGGCCGCAGGACGGCAATATCCCCCGCGGCCGCTACAAGGTGCAGCGCCTGCTGCCGAGCGAAACCCGCGACATGCAGTATCGCGTCAAGCACATGGTCGATGGACACGAGCGCGTCGTGCGCGAAAGCCAGCTCGCGGCCGATCGGGCCATGGCCAGTTAACCAAGTAAAACCGGTCGTTACGCGCCGTCTGTCGTGCGTCTAATCGATGTAAACAGCGTCCGCGTAACCACGCCCCGGCGGCGCGCACAGATCATGCGCCGGCAAAAATACGATCGTATTCGTCACGCCCAGAGCCTCCAATTGATGCGGGACCCCATTGCGGTCCTGTAAATGGCCTGCGCCCATGATAGCCACCACCTGGCGCGGCCGTTGAGCCGCAATGCCCTCCGCCATCGCACGGTCCCAAACCGACTGCGCCTCGATGAAATGCTGTAGCCGCGCCGGCGTCATCGCCGGGCCCCCGTTTCCCGACATGGCATGCCCCGACATGGCGTCCTTCAAGCTCGCCTGATACGCCGAACTTGGTGCCGCAGGGGTGCCGACACCCTCCCGCGCCGCCACCGGAACCTTCTCCCACCCCACCTGTGCCACCTGGTGCACCAGCGCGTGCGATACGTTCAGCGCCACCATCGGAATGTGGTGGTCGCGCGCGAAGCGAAAAATCGGCAAGTAGAGCCCCGCCGGAAATCCCCAAACGCGCTTCCAGTCGGTCTGGCTGAGGAAATCGGCCTCTGTCAGGCGCCCCTCGACCCAACGGTCCAGCACCGGCTGATCGCCGCGCGGAAACATCTCGAAGCCAAGCACCAGCGCCGGATTGGCCTCATACAGGCGTTCGATTGTCGCAAGCTGCCAGCGATGGTCGGCGTCCCTGTCATGCTCTTCACCTAGCAGCACCACCTGCCGCGCCACCGGCAAGGGGTCCGGAACGGTTTGCAGCGTCGCCGGCGCGACCCAGTGGCCGGTCGGCGCGCAACGCGGTGGCGCCGTGGCGCAGGCGGCGGCAAGCAAGACGGGAACGAGGCTCAGAACACTCCGCATTCCGCCAACATTGGTGTGACAAGGGAAGGAAGAAGTGTTCTTTTTTGAAAAAAGAACCAAAACACTTTTGTTACTTAAGGAGTCACTCCCGTGCGTGACGGCAAACAATCAAAAGCATTTTGCTTCTTTCTTTCAAAAAAGAAGTCCTTCCTTCCTGCCTTCACTTTCGTCGTCACCGTAAACGCCAACCAAGCGCACATCCTGAACCACTTCTCCCCTTACGCCGCGCTAGGCGTCGGCGTCGACAGCGTCCCCTATCCCGCGGTGCGCGACATCTACACCCCATCCAACGTGCGCCAGATGCTAGGCGCCGGCCTCGGCGCCGTCACCTACCGGCTCTACACCGAGCTGTCGGTGCAGGACTGGCACTGGAACCCGGCAGGCAATTTCTCCGAAACAGCAACAAGCGGCTATTGGACCAGCGACGCGACACCGGGCGCCAAATTGATCGATACGTTCGGCTACGCCCTGCCGAGGCGCGGCTTCACGCACGACCAGGGCAACGACGGCAGCTATTCGCGCCTCGACGACGGCGACCTGGCGACGTTCTGGAAAAGCAATCCGTATCTCACCGCCGCCTACACCGGCGACCCCGATGCGGAACACCCCCAATGGGTTTTGTTCGACCTCGGCGGCCGCCACACGGTCAATGCCGCACGCATCGCCTGGGCCGCGCCTTACGCCGTCCAATATGCCGTGCAATACTGGACCGGCGACGATCCGATCTACCAGCCTGCGCACGGCAACTGGGTGAGCTTTCCAAACGGCGCCATCACCAACGGCGCCGGCGGCACGGTCACGCTATCCCTAGGGGACGCGCCGCGCCCGGAGGAATATATCCGTATCGTCATGACCGCGAGTTCGGCCACCTGCACACGCCCGCATAGTGCCGATCCGCGGGACTGCGTCGGCTACGCCATCGATGAGATCGGCCTCGGCACGCTGCAAGACGGCAATTTCAACGACCTGGTGCGCCATGCGCCGGATAACAGGCGGCAAACCGTTACGTATGCATCGTCCGTCGATCCCTGGCACACGGCGTCCGACCGGGTACGCAACCAGGAGCAGCCGGGGCTGGACACGGTGTTCCAGAGCGGGGTTACACGCGGTCTTCCCACCACCGTGCCGATCCCCATGCTGTACAGCACACCGGCCAATGCGGCGGCGGAAATCTCCTATCTGGAGGCACGCGGCGACAACATCGCCCGCATCGAAATGGGCGAAGAGCCGGACGGCCAATACATAACGCCGGAGGATGACGCGGCGCTCTACGGCGAATTCGCGTCAGCACTTCACGCCGTGGACCCGAACCTCAAGCTCGGCGGTCCGGTGTTCCAAAGCAACCTCACCGACGTCAAGGCCTGGCCCGACACAAGCGGGCAAACATCGTGGACCAAGCGCTACCTGGCGTATCTCGCGAGCCACGGGCACCTGGCCGATCTCGGCTTCTTTTCGTTCGAGCATTATCCGTTCCCGGCCTGCAAATACAGCCGCGCGCAGGATAATCTGTTACGTGAACCGAAACTGATGGCGAATATCGTGAAAATCTGGCGGCGCGACGGGCTTCCCGCCGGCACACCCATTTTCGTCACCGAGACAAATTACGCGCAGAACGAAACCGATGCTGCACCAGAAATCGCAGGCGCCCTGTGGTATGCCGACATGGCGGGAACCCTGCTGTCGGTCGGGGGCGCCGGCGCCTTCCTGTATGAGTATGAGCCGATCCCGCTCAGCCCCGCGTTTCCCTGCCATGGCTGGGGCACCTACGGCGTGCTGCTCGGCAACAAACAATACCAGGCGCAGGCGCCGCTCTCGCAGTTTTTCGCCGCACGGATGCTCACCGGCGATTGGGCCGAACGGGTCGAGCAGCCGACCGCCTTGTATGCCGCCACGGTTAACGATACGAACGCCGGCGGCGATGATTTTGTGTCCGCCTATCCCGCGCGGCGGCCGGACGGCACCTGGGCCGTATTGCTGGTCAATCGCGATCTTGACAGACCGCATCAGGTGCGCATCGTATTCAATGGCGCCGGCGGTCCAGCCTATTACAGCGGCAACGTGCGGCAAACAGTGTTCGGCACGGCGCAGTACAAATGGCTGAGGGACGGTCCGAAAAGCCATCCGCAACCGGATGAACCGCCCGCAATAACCTCGCAGGCGGGTGGCGACACTTTATACATTTTGCCGGCGGGGAGCTTGACCGTTATTCGGGGGAGGGTAAACAATCTCGAGTAGGAACGAGAAGTATTTCTTTTTTGAAGAAAAGAAACAGAAAACTTTTTCTCTGGAGGTGATATGCCGAAAGTTGCGCCTGAACACCTCAGTGCGCCGCAGCGGAAATGGTTCGCAGCGGTCCGCGACGGCTTGCAGCGGGAAACCGGCAAATCGCTCGCCGAATGGGTGGCCATCGCACGCACTTGCCCGGAGACGGCGCACCGAGCGCGCTTGAAATGGTTCAAGGAAAAACACGGGCTTTTGCAAAACCGCGCCAGCTACGTACTAAGCGAGGCGTTTCCCTCCGCCACAAGCTGGAGCGAGCCGGACACGCTCCGCGCAGCCCTGTGGACCGACCCCGCATCGCGCGCCATTTTCGAAGCCATCGAAGCGCTGGCGCTGGCGCTGCCCGATGTCGTCGTCGGCCAGCGCAAGGGGTATTCCGCATGGTCCCGCACCTATCAATTCGCCGCCGTCCGCCCGATCAAGGGCGGCATGGCCCGGCTCGGTCTCGCCGTGGCGCCGGACGCCGGCGCCGGGCTCGAACAGCCGCGAAACGAGGGCTGGTCGGAGCGGCTGAAGGGCACGATTGTTTTGCATGCGCCAAGCGATGCCGGCGCGCCGATTGCGGCTCTCCTGAAAGCAGCGTGGACCGCAAGCTAAACAAAAAAGTGTTTTGTTTCTTTTTTTCAAAAAAGAAATACTTCCTTCCTTCTTCTACTCGGAAAACTTTATGATAGCTCCTGAGGCGTTAGGCTCCGAACCGCCGCTGAGCGTACCGCCAAAAAATACCTTGCCGCCGGCATAAGTCAGGCCCGCATTCGGCAGGCCCGCTGTGGAATAGGCCAGCTCCTGCAACACCTGGAACGATGATGTGCGGGGGTCGTATCGGTAAATTACGCCACTATTGTTTGCCCCGCCGGTGAACGTGGTTCCGAGCAGGCGTCCGGCCTTGTCCAGGGCGACCCGGCCCTGCGGGAAGTAGCCGTCGGTCCCGTCAAAACTGTGCAGCACCGTCAGCTTGCGGCCCTTTATCGTGAAGGCGAATACCACGCCTTTATTGTTCACGCCGCCAACATCGGTCGTGCCATAAAGAACGCCGCCTTTCCCCGCCGTCAGGCCTGAAAACGGGCCGTCGCCGTCCTGCCCGGAAAAGGAGTGCAGCAATTCGATCTTCCCACCTTGCGGCGACAACCGGAAAATCGTGCCATTGTTGGACGTTCCGCCGCCGGTTGCCGTGCCGTAGAGCAATCCGTCCGGGCCGATCAGCAATGGCGTATAAGGCGCGCTGCCTGACTTGCCATCTAAATCCGCAAGCTTGCTGAAAGCTTGGGTTCCCGCCGCGATCTTGTAGATCGTGCCGAGATTGTTGGCGCCGCCGGCCGATGTCGTGCCGTACAGATTCCCGGCCGCATCCTGCACGACACCGGCATAGGGCGTGGACCCGTCAGCCACGTCGAAGGAATGCAGGATCGTCGCGATTTGCGTCGCCGGCGCGAATTGAAAGACGGTTCCCTGCCCGCTCGTCCCGCCGAACAAGGTGGTTCCGTAGAGCATGCCGTCCGGGCCCAGCGTCAGCCCACCGAACGGGCTTGAGCCGGCCAGGCCACCGGGAAATTCGTAGAGGACCGCGAAATTCTTCCCGCTGGTATCGATCGAGTAAATGCCGCCGCCGTTTTCTTCCGTGTAGGTCGTTCCATACAGCACACCATCCGGCCCAATGATGGGCGGGAATTCGGGGCCGCCGCCGGTCTGGTATGTCAGATATTGCAACACGGTCAGACCCGGCCTGGCCGCGGCCGGCATAATCCATGCGACCGAACCCGCTACGACTAAAACGATTATTGACTGCCGCATCGGAAGCCTCCCCTGTTTGCCACCCGGTCGCCTCGCCAGGCCTGCGCGGATGCATCGCCATCAGTAACCTTTGCGTGTTCATAGCCAAGGGCGCCATTCGCCGCCACACGCGGGATGCCTTCCGTCCGAGGCCGCAAGCGGCTAGCAACCCAACGTGCTAACCGATCGCCGCCTATTGCGCGCCGAGCCCAATTTCGGGCTCCTCACCAAGCTGTTCCAGGTGAACTGGCCGTATGTCGCGGTGCTGTGCGCCGTCGCCGCCTGTGGCTACGTGGCACTGTATTCCGCCGGCGGCGGCCCGGAGCCCTATGCCTGGCGTCACGGCCTGCGCTTCGGCTTCGGCCTGGTGATGACACTGTCGCTCGCCATGGTGGATATCCGCTTCCTGGCGCGCTTCTCCTGGCCGCTCTACGCCATCGGCATCGTGCTGCTAATACTCACCCTGCGCATGGGCCACGTCGGCAAGGGCGCCGAGCGCTGGTTGGAACTGGGGCCGATCCAGCTCCAGCCCAGCGAATTCATGAAGGTGGCGCTCGCCATGGCGCTGGCGTCGTGGTTCCACCGCGCCAGCTGGGAGCGCATGGGCAATCCGCTGTTCCTCGTCCCGCCCGCCCTGATGGTGCTGCTGCCGGTCGCCCTCATCCTCAAGCAACCGAACCTCGGCACCGCCTTCATTACGGCCGTCATCGGCTTCGCCATCTTCCTCGGCGCCGGCATGCGGCTGTGGCAGGTCGGGTTGCTGCTGCTACCCGTGCCGTTCGCCGCTAGGATCGCCTATGGTCACCTGCACGATTACCAGCGCGCCCGCATCACCACCTTCCTGCATCCGGAATCCGATCCGCTCGGCGCCGGCTACAACATCATACAATCCAAGATCGCGCTCGGTTCCGGGGGTATGTGGGGCAAGGGTTTCATGCAAGGCACCCAGGCGCATTTGAATTTCCTGCCCGAAAAGCAGACCGACTTCATCTTCTCCATCATCGCCGAGGAATGGGGCTTGGTCGGTGCGCTGTTCGTGCTGACGTTGCAGTTGCTGTTGATCCTCGGCGCCATGCTGATTGCGTTGCGATGTCGTAACCAATATGGCCGCCTGCTGGCCCTCGGGATTGCAACCAATCTGTTCATGTATGTATTCGTCAACGTCGCCATGGTGGTGGGTGCGATTCCGGTCGGCGGCGTGCCGTTGCCGTTGATCAGCCACGGGGGCTCGGCCATGCTGACGGTGATGTTCGCCATCGGACTGCTGCTGTCGGTTCATGTCCACCGCGATGTCGAATTCGCCCGGCGCGAGGAATTTCCACCCTGATCCCGTCTCTGCAGCGCGCCTATCGCACTTCATCCTACCGTGTCGCCGGGGTGTTGCTCTGCATCGGCCGACGCAACCCCCCACTCGATGCCATACTCGCGCGGCTCGGCGCGCGGCGCGCCGTGATGCTCACCGCCTGCAACCCGCGCAGCCGCCGCATGCCATCGGGGTGGAACGCCCGCATGATGCGCCGGCTGCATGAAAAACTGCGCCGCCGCCCTGTCCTGGCTGCCGAAAGCGGCGCCGGACAATGGCGGGAGGCGCAATGCCTGGTTGCCTGTGCGCCGGCATGGGGCGCCCAGGTCGCGCGCCGCTTCCGCCAGAACGCCATCCTTTGCCTGTGGCGCGGCCAGCCACCCCGCCTGCTGCCCCTGGCGCCATGCGCCTGATGCGATCCGCCGAGGTGACCGCCGCCTTGCTAGACGCGCGTTTGCGTGCCTCCGACAGCGCTACCGAGGTCATTGGCGACCTGTTCGGCCGCCCGGTGCGCATTCATCGCCTGCCCTGCGACGCACCGCCGCTCAGCCCATCACAACATTCCTGCCTTTGCCCGACCCCGGAGCAGCCCGCCGTGCACCGCCGGGTCATGCTTCTCGC
>Ga0116229_10008560_pt1 | contig 15863 bp, 11 predicted proteins | sample S1TSphgellanicum_3_FD_87313 | JGI IMG/M metagenome (GOLD analysis project Ga0116229, IMG submission 87313) | Host-associated microbial communities from peat moss isolated from Minnesota, USA - S1T2_Fc - Sphagnum magellanicum MG | ecosystem: Host-associated > Plants > Peat moss > Unclassified...
CCTACCTACTAACAACAACTCACTTGAGCAGGTTGTTAGTAGGTAGGTAGTAAAGAAAAACAGCCATTACCTATGTGTAAACCTACCCACTTACCTAGTAGTTATCTATTTTCGTACCTATCTACCTACAAATGAGACCATTTGGTTACCAAGGTGAAACCATATACTAACTCAGTTGAGGTTCATCCACAACTGAGTAATAATAACAAGCATCCATCCAGTGGATGGTGTGCTGGTGGGTGCTGCTTTCACTGTGGCCTGTACAAAGGAAATGGGCCCTATAGAGTGTCGGGTGTGGGCAGGACGTTGAATTACAAGCCCCTCTAACTTTGCGGCTGTCAGTGTGCCATCCTGTGTTCTGCCACAGGCAGTGACATCAAAGTCAATAAACATAAACTAATGGAAGTCTGATCAGAAGTAGCTGGAACTTGGTAGCTGGTTTGATTCATGGTCCTGTGTGTGTGTGTGCGCGTGTGTGGGGTCACCAGTTCAGAGTGCAGGCACAATGTGTAGGACATTTTTAAAACATGTCCTGCACGTCCTGCACGTCCTGCCTACCATGCAGTCCTCTACACACTCACCTGCCTACTTTGTCCGGGGTTTTTTAATGTCCTCCTATTCCACCTAGGAACATGGCAAGCTTGGTTGGGTGAGTTGTCATTATGTGAGGTGACAATTGTATTCCACGTAGGAATATGGCAAGTTCAGTTGGGTGGCAAGCTTGGTTGAGTAAGCTATCATTCTATTAGGTGACAATGAGTTCTACTAGGGCCTTATTATTTTGGTTAGGGTTATATGGTGCAATTTTCACATTTATACAAGTTATTAATTACATAAGTGGATCATAATCTTATGTGTGAGATCTTCATAACCAATCTGTTTTTTATTTTTAATTTCTTGATGGAGATTTCAACTTAATTGCCAACATTATACAAAGAATTTTTCAAATCGTAACCACTAGACATAAATGTGACAAACCCCCAAACTAAAACAATCTTTTGTCTATTGTTAGTGATTTGTTTTTTAAAAAAATGAATTTGTGACAAAATATTCCATTTTCAAAAAATTGTGTCACTTGTTGGTGATTTTTTTGCTGACAAATAAAGATGATTTGTTAGATCCCATCACACCAAGAAACTTTCATAAGTTTTTTTTTTACTTTTTAAAAACAAATTCTCACTATTATAACAACTTACTTGACAAGGTAACAAGGTCTATTGTAGAGAATGGGACCTTGGGAAGAACACTTAAACCACTTTCATCAATGATGACCTCAATATGAAAACATGGAATGCCTTTTGCATGTTTAGAAAGATTACAACAAACAATTGTAATACCATTTTGGACAAAGATTTCGACAATAATAATTTCAAGACTATTAATCACACACAACATTTTTGTCATGCACTACAAGATTGACACCCAACACTATTGAAACCAACAAAATTATACACGTGTAAACATGCACTCAATTTTTCTTTTAATTCACTTGCAAATTGCAAGAATCCAAGTTCAAAACACATCAACATAATTTTGTGTCTCCTATATGCTTTGAAATCTTAAAATACAAAATATGACATTCTAAAATCACACCATGGTGATAGCCATACCCAACACACACAAAAAAAACAAACTAGAGTTTGATTCACATTGAAATGGGTCCCAATAAATAATAAACTACATGAAACTAATGTGCTACAACAAATACTTAATAATTGTTATGTGCTACAAGATTTGGCACCCAACATTATCAAAACTAACAAAGTCATTATAATGAAAACATGCACATAATCACCCCCTAGCTGGGATAAAAGTTTGGTTACACCAAATAGACAAATCTATGATCAAATAGGACACAATGTGATATGGTAATCCATGAAAGGAATTTAGTTCCAAACATGATGAAACTAGTTAGTTAGGTGCAATGTGAACCCTAACATTAGTTGCTTAGTTGTAATCCCTTATGTTCAACCAACAACCTTCTTTGAAAAGCATCCATTGTCCCAATTAAAAACATGTTTATGTATTAGTATTGAACAAAACATCAAAACAAGTTTAATTGGTGCATTGTGAACACACCCAATGTCTTATTGGAACCTCCACAAGTGGTGGTGTAAAACAACCCATATGTTGGATCTTTTGGAATTAATGGTCACAAAACAACATGGTTTTACACCTCCACTAGTCAAAAAATGAAGTGCATTTCATTAACCTAAATCATTATGAAACTTCAAAAGTTGAAATAAATTCATCCCACCCTAATCATTTCACCTTGTTTAAAGTTATGTCACTATAAGGTCATTATGTAATCATCATGTTTCATTATTAATTGACATAATACACTACTAATTGAAATGATTCACTATGATACATGGGCTTTTTTTATGTTATTTTTTAAATACCTTAGGTTATTGAAGCCTAGGCTATATTTTATGATATTTTAAACTAGTATACCCTATGTTGCTTCAAATTATTCTACCTTATATTATTATTGATTTCTTTTTATTATTCCACCCTAGTTTATTATAGGTTATTTTTAGTTATTTTAGGTTATTCCATCCTATATTATTTTATGTTATTTACATGTTAATTGATATTTTTACTGTTGTATCTTTATAGGGTTTTTTTTTACCATTATAAATAATAATTCCCATTTTACCTTTTTAGTATAATAATCAACTATTAATAATATTAGTAGTTAGGTAATATTTGAATTAATTTACTAGCTAATTAATCTACACTTGAATTTGAATTAATTTACAAGCCATATGATTATTTATGTCATTGTTAATGTTAAGTTACTAATATTAATTACTAGTAAAACCTAAACATTATGAAAAAAAAACATTTGTATCATTTTACTCATGCAATGAAACATATCAAAATTTTGTTATAAAAGGATCAATTTTCAATACTTTTTAAGTATTGGCCATACTTATTGTTGATTTTCATCAAAATGAAAGTAACTTTAATAAGATTTAAATTACTTATAAATAAGTTAATACATATTGGGACGATTTGGATAATTTTTCTAAGAAACAGATATTATTTATATTTGAATTGAATGTGTAAAAGTACACACTAACATTACTTTAGGTTTTTTTAAATTATTTTAAAGCATCCCATCTTATGTTATTCTAGGTTAATATAGATTATTACATTTTAAATTATTTTATCCAATGATATTCTTATTAATTACTCTAAGTTATTCCACTATTGGCTATTGTATGTTATTTTACCTTAGGTTATTATTAATTATTATTAATTATTTCATTTTAAATTATTTAAAATTTTGTTTCTTAGGTTATTTTTTGTTATTCTAAACCATTTTAGATATTTTACCCAAGGTTATTTTTAATTATTTTACATTATTCCACCTTAGGCTAATTATATAAATTATTTTATTATAGGCTATTCTAGGCTAATTAAAATAAGCAAACATATCTTAAGGTGAATAATTTGGAATAACAAATAATAAGCTCTAATAACCAAAAATAATTTAGAATAACTTAAGGTGGAATAGCCTATAATATACAATAATATTTTAAGGTATATTAATTAAAAATAATCAAGCTAGAATAATTTTAAATAACATAAGGTGGAATAACCTAACATAATTGAATGTAATTTAAAGATAGAATAACCAATAATAAAGTAATGTAAAATAATGTAAGGTGGAATAGCTTAGAATACCTAAAATACTCTAAAGTGAAATAACTTAAAATAACCAAAAAAGAACCTAAAGTATAATAACTTAAAATAACATAAGGTGAATTAAACTATAATAATTTAAAATGAATTGGTTTAGAATAGTTGAAAACAACTAAAATAACCTAGGGTGGAATAACATAAAATAGTTTAGGGTACAATAACCTAAAATAACCAAGGATAAAATAATTGAAAATAACTTATGATGGAATAATTGTAAATAACTTAAGGTAGGTAACTTAAAATAGTCAATAATAACATATTAATCTAAAATTTAAGCTTGTGGTAGCTTATGAATATCCTAGGGTAGCTTACATTAACTTTAAAATATTTTAAAATAACTTACATTAATTGAAAAATAATTCAAGAATAATAAATAAGATTGGTTTAAAAACCCTTACCTACGGTAACCTCCACATAGGTTAAAAAAAGAATGTGCATACTAATATGTGATGACAAATCATTTCATTGATTTAAATAATGGTACAATGGTTAAAGATTTATTTTTTAAAAATGGAGGTGAAGGGAGGTGAGGGTTCAAACCTTCACATTTGCACTTTAAGTTGATGGGCTAGTTGATTTAGACTAGATGAAAACACACTACAATGTCCATAAAATATTGCCACAAGGTAATTTTTGTACGATTTTGGAATATGTAATTGACCATGTGATTCAATATAATCAATTAAAATGAGAAAGGACAACATTATATGTTATATATAATGCAATCACATTATATGAATTTCATGGATAGTTTTTGAATAACCATAACATAATGAACTTTCCAAGGAAAACCCAAACACCTACAATAAAGGAATATGGACTCCATGCACCTTCATATAATGTTTTCTAATGAGCAAAGGACTCAATGGTAAAATGATGTGGTAACATTAATACCAAAGAGGACTTTTTGGAAGGAATTTGATGACCAATTTTTTTAAAAATGGACCTTGAATTATGAATTTTTTTATTAAGTCTTTTATTTAATGAAAGTAATAGTTTAAAAGGTCATCTTTCAAATTTAAGTTTTCCATATGGTAAATTAGGGTTTTTAAAAATTTATAATAATTTTATAATGATAACTTGTAAACGACTTGTGTGATTCAAGGTATCTTGCCTTTAGACTATCTTCACAATGTTAATTTAAGCAATTATGGACTTCCACATGTGCTTAAAAGTGTTACACCTTAGTGTGCTTTCATGTTTAAATTAGCTAAGTTTTTAGATGCCTAATTTAATGTAGCTATAAACTAGGAAACTAGTTTAGTAAATTTGATTAACTATTAATGAATTAACTATTTATAATGAATTTGATTAAATATTAATGAATTAAATATTAATGAATTTGATTAACTATTAATTAATTCATTTGTCCCTAACAACTGGTCCTTATTTATTAAGGGGTTGGCCATTTTCACAATGGTAATTTTGTCCAAGTTCATTCAAAATCTACTGAATTGGGACAAATATTGGTGCAATGTTCATGATTATCCACATAACATGAATTATAAACTTGATAGGATTATGGCCAATGATGGATCCACTATACGATCCACATGCAAGTTGTCTTTCCATATTTGACAATCTCAACCTTTCAATAACAAAACTCCAAAAGGTAAAACATTTTTTACAAGTACAACATGACTAGTCGTTACATCCAATGTGGTAGGTGTTGTTTGCTACAAATAAACATAATCTCCAAGCTCGAACCTTTAAAGCTTAAGTTGGGTACCTAACTCCATGGATGGTGGCAACCCATAAAGTATTTCAATGTTGTGCAATGGCCAAATGTTCCATTAGCATGGGCATGATTCTTTTGAACAAGGTTGCATGTTGTTAACAAACTTGAACCCACACATTGGGATCATCAAGATTAACCACATGGACCTATAAATGGATGTTGGTAATTGGGGTTCATGTCCAAAAATAAAAAAGGAAAGGGAAAATGATGCAAGGGACATTTGCTTCCTGAATCAATATCCCATGGCCAACCATGGCAATTGTATATCCCAATCACTTATATGCCATTTTTGTAATTCATATTTCATAAACCTTTTTTCACCATTTCTACTATTATTTCAACCAAAACATTAGTTTCAAGATGATCATGTAAAAATAGTCCTATGGCCAATCAAAACCTATTCATGCACTCTTAAATTAATTCTCCCTATAATTTTGTGCCTTGATATATGAACACTTCTATTGAAGCACCAAAGTCTACTTAAAACTTGGTCCAAAAATGCATAAGCAACCTTTTCATTCCTTTTGTCCCAAAGTGTAGCCAATTCAATTCATTTGAAAAATTGTTTAATCATAACTACCACATACCAATTATCCCAAAAATGTCCCAACTCCTCATGTCTCACAATGTTTTTTCATAATTTTAGCCATTTGGCCATATCTTTGTATCAATCCCAAATTTGACTCCCTTGTTTATAACTTTATAGGCAAGTCAACACTTGTGCATCCCCAAAGATGTCCACAAGTTTAATGTCATCAAGTGACCTTTGAATTTTTAAAAATATTTAAAGAATCCATTTAAGCTTTACATGATACCTCTTTGTGACCATTTGCAAAAATGCAAATGAATGAAACAAAATACCAACTAGGCATTGTTTTCAAGTTTATTTCCACATGCCAACATGTTAGGATGGTATCCAACACATTAGAATTCAAATTCTTACTCAACCCATCCTCATCCTTGTTGATTGTTCTAGTTTAATGTTTGACATCAAATTTGTATTTGTAAAAAATGAAAGCCCATTTTGCCAACTTCCTAATGAGCCGGTCAAATTCCATGAACCATTTCAATGGTTGGTGATCAATCACCAAGGTGAATGGGTTATTAAACAAATAACATCAGAATGTGGCCATGGCCCAAACGATGGCCAACACATTCCCCTTCAAATGAACTACATGTTGCTTTTACTTAGTTATTGGGTTGACTTGCATTAACCACCATAGACTCTTGGTTTTCTTCATCAAGTTGTGTGAGAATTGCTCTAAGTCCCAAAACACTGCACTTTGTATGTAATTGGAAAGGATGACCTTTAATGGGTTTTTTTAAAATGGGTGTAGAATTAAGCCTAATTTTCAAGTCCTAAAAAACTCATTCTTGTGCAACCCTTTAAATGAACTTTTCATTAACCTTGGTTAATTGAGTCAAGGGTGTGACAATTCGATGAAACCTTTTTAAAAACCACCAGAAATAGTTTTTCAACCCTAAAAATGCCTTCAATTGACTATCATTAGTTGGTTTAAAACCTTGGAAATTGCATCTATCTTAGCCTTTTGGATTCCCAAATATTCCACATGGGATTTTTAAAACCTATGCTTTCTAAGGTGTAATTTCAACCATGCATCCTCAAATGTTTAAACACATCTTGCAAGTGATAACCATGTTTCTCCACGATGGAACTAAACATAATGATCTCATCAATTTAACACAAAATCCAAGCCTACAAGAAGTCAATCCATCACCTTTTGGAACTTTGCAAGTGTTTTCTTCAACCTAAAAGGTAAAAAATTTCATTGATACAAATAGTCCTTCCCATTTTGATCAATGCCCCAAAATGTAGTCTTCATTTTGTCACCTTCACAAAGAGGCAACTAATGATATCCAAATCATAAATCCAAAAGTTAAACACTTTAACATGGCCAAGAGAATTTTAAAACTTTTTCAAGGCAATGGCATGGCATATGTGTACTTGCTTGTTGACCAAAGTCTATTGTCTCCACACTCCAATGTTCAATCCAATCATCAAAAATATCTTTCTTGAGAAAACATAATTGTGGTTAATGCATATTCCCCTTTGGAAAGCTCCACCAACCTTACCTCCAAAAGCTCCTCCATTTGAACTTTCATTAAACTTTTTCCATGTCACTCAACCTATATGGTCATTAAAAAAAATGGAGACACCACCAATTGATCCAACACCTCATACAAAATATTGGACAAGGAATTGACATTGATGCCCATATCTTGATTGCCACCTACATCACAAATTTACAAGCTTCATAGGTTCGTTCCAAATTTGTGCAAAATTTGTTATTTCATAGGTTTGTATTGTTTACACATGAATGACATCATTATTTAAACACAAAAGTCATGTGCACAACTTTTGGGTGTAAAAAACACAAATAGACATACAACATATGTGTTTAAATAATACAAATAGGCATTAAAATTTGTGTTTAAACAATGCACACAATATTGATGTTCAAACAATACAAATAGATGAATGACATTCATGTCTTCTCCATATGAACCTATGAAAAGTAGATTTTGCACGATTATTATTACCAATCGTGACCCATGAAATTTATGATGTAGGTTTATAAGAAACAATGATCTTATCCCAAAAGTGTAATACAAATCCCATGGGATACAACATAACACCTTCAAAAAACACATCATATGATGTAACATTTGTCATCATAGTTCAAATCTAAATGGATGATTAGTTTGTTAGGTGGTTAGGGTTCAAATGCACCAAAATGTTAGTCTTGGTAAGCCCACATGTTTTTTCGTATCATTACTACAATTCATGGTTTTTTCGATTGGGTTTTCTAGTCAAAAGTGATAGGCGTAAAAAAAACCACCCTATCAATTTAGACAAGTCATTTGTACATGTCCAACATGATTGGGTAGTCAAATTGAACCTTGTCATTTTGACTAGTGGAGTGGTTAACAAAATGACTAACTATTTGATAATGGATAATGGACCATTTGATTAGGTCAATTTTATACCTAAATTAAAATCATTTTTTAGATTATTATTTTAAAAATTAATAGGTAGGTAGGTAGTAAATAGGTTTAGGTAGGTCAAAAAAAGATATTTAGGTATGTAGGTGCTAACTTACCCTACCCTACATAACTTACCTACCTAATTTAACCTAATCTACGTACCTTAACTTTTTTAACATGCACATAGGTTATAAGGAATTAAACCCCAAACCTTCTCAATGATAAACCAAATCTTTACCAATGGATTACACCATAAAAAATGTTCAACTTTTATCAAGTTTTTAATTTCACATCATTAAACGTAATGGCTAAACTTAAATGACAACTAATGGCTAAACGTAATGATTTAAAATAATGATTAAACTTAGTGATTTAAAATAATGGTTAAACTTAATGGTTAAATTCAATTATTTAAAATAATAGCTAAATTTAATGGCTAAACTCAATGACTTAAAGTAATGGTTAAATTTAATGGTTAAACTATTAATTCAACCTAGTGGCTAAACTTAATGACTTAAATTATTAGTTCAACTTAGTGGCTAAACTTAATGACTTAAACTATTAATTAAACTTAGTGGCTAAATTCAACAACTTAAACTATTACCTAAACCTAGTGGCTAAACTCAATGACTTAAACTATTACCTAAACCTAGAAGCTAAAATTAGTGACTTAAACTATTAGCTAAACTTAATGGTTAAATTTAGTGGTTAAATTTAGTGACCTAAAGTAATGGCTAAACTTAGTGGCAAAACTTAATGAATTGAAATAATGGTTAAACTTAGTGGCCAAATTTAATGACTTAAAATAATGGCTAAATATAATGGTTAAATCTAATGGTTAAACTTAGTGACCTAAAGTAATGGTTAAACTTAGTGATTAAAAATAATGGCTAAACCTTGATTAAACCTAATGATTAAATATAATGGTTAAACTTAGTTGATAAACCTAATGGTTAAATTTCATGGCTAAACATAAGTTAAATCTAGTGGGTGATTTTAATGGCTAAACATAGTGGCTAAACTTAAACTATAATTAGTGGCTATACTTATTGGCCAAATTTAATGGTTCAACTTAAGCTAAACTTAATGGTTAAATCTAGTGACTAAACCTTGTGGTTACACATAATGGTTAAAATTAAATAAATAAGTGGGTGGATAAGTAAGTAGATAATATGTAGGTAGGTAGGTAGGTAGGTGAGAAGGTATAGGTAAATAGGTTGATAGGTAAATAATAGTTAAATAAGTGGGTGGGTAATAAGTAAGTAAGTGGTTAATTAAATAAATAGGTGGATGAATAGGTAGGAGGTAGATACATAGAGTAGTAGACCATGTCATATTTGATTAAGGATCATTGACCATCTTGATTAAATATTCAACTTGATTAAAAACCATTGGTCCTTTTTACTAAGGACAATTGATCATTTTGACTAAATGTTCAATTTAATTAAAGACCATTGGTCATTTTGATTAAAAATCTTTGGCCATCTCGATTAAATGTTCAACTTTATTAAAAGCCATTGGTTATTTTGATTAAAGTTATACAACTTGATTATGTGTATTTAGTCAAATAAACTAATATAATCAAATTTATTAGTCAACATATAATGTGTCATTCAAGCCCCTGGCCTTTAGTCAAAATGTACATGTCCATTAATCAAAATGACAAGTTAGTCAATTTGAACCTCTTAAAAAACCATGATTTGTAGTAGTGGATGCACCCATTGATGTCTGAATCTAATATGAACTTGGTTCAAGTCTTCTTGACTCACCAATGTTGATTAGGCCCAACATCATTAATTGGGCACCATAATCTAATAAAACTTTCTAAGATAAAAATACTTACCCATTTCCATTCTTTTTGAATTGAAAAAAACCTTCCTTGTTGCACATGAAGACCATCAATGGTGTGACTAATGTTTAATCAATCACAACTCATGTTAAAAGGTTGGATAATTTGGTAATTGTAACTTGCCATGGAGGAAGGAGGAATATCCACATGAAAATGTTTTTTTTTAGGGTTTTTTCCATGTTGTTTGTTATTAACATGTTAATTATTAGTGATCAATTCCTCCAATTATGCAAATTGATCTTATGTGATGGTCATGCCACCATTTTTGGCTTTGATCATTAGCATTATTTGAAGTTTTACTTGTAGTTTTATTTTTAAACTGAAAAATCTTGCTTTCCCCAAGTCCTCTTTTGACCAAACCCATTCTTGGGTGGTACCATTTAGAATTGCTTCAAAAAATGGTTAAAGAACCAAAAGTGACCAAATCACTTTTTTGGAACCTTTCATTTAATTTTTTTTCACAACTATAATTTTATTCTCATGTTTATCCATTGCATGTTTTAATATATGGCTCAAAGTTTATTTTGGATTTTTTTAAATTGAAAATATTACAAATTTATATTCTTAATAATGATCGTTATTTTAGAAATCACATTCTTTAACTTTGGAAATTCATAACTAAATTATATTAATAAAAAATAAAGCTTCAAAATTACCTTAGGAAAAAATTCCCAATAAAATTCCCAAATCATGTTTCAAATTTATGTTCTTAACCAAAAAGTTCAAAGACAAGAACCAATGTTACATTCCTAAAACTTCTTTAAATGTAATGATTAGAAATATCAAGTACAAAATATTATTGATATTATTGAAATTTCAAAATCTATGGAACCTAATAAATGTATTCATTAAAATAATTGAATGAAAATATTTATTTTTATGTTTCATATTTTTTTAAAAATTCAATGGATCGAATAGAATCAAGTTGTGACATTCTTAGTGGTACCACCCAAGGATGGGTTTGCCCCTTTACCTTTACTATCCTTGTTGCTAGTAGATTTGGTAAAAATAAACTCTAAATGCAATGAACAGTGATGGTCAATGTCATGACCATCAACACCACAATGTTCACATTTTTCATTACTTGAAGATGTGGGTTTGAATGTAAATGTTATACCCTTTTTTGGGCATTCCTTCATTAGGGATCTCCATAAGTCCAACACACAACCCCTTGACCTTGTTCCACAAAAAAAGACAAGGAAATTCCAAATTGATTCCCTTTTGGCCTTCTCCCTCCAAATGGCAATTAACTCCTCTTTTTTGGAATCCTTTTGGATGGTCATGGTGATGGCAGCTTACCAATTTCCACCACATAAAATCCTTGATTAATCTTTTCCACAATGTCGAATGCTTCTTCTAGTGTGGCATGACCTTCATGATTAATGATGAATTGAGGTTTTGCCATCCAATTTGCACCTTTTTGTTTTGTTTGGACATGTATAACTACACCAATTATCATTATGTGAACCCATCATTGCTTTCCTTGGCAAATCATGCCAACATTGTGTACATGGTGCATGAATATCATCCTTTTCCCTTATAAAATCTTAGATTTTTTACATCTAATTTGTATGAATGTTCCCATACTTTAATCCTAGACACTTGAAACATTGATCCAATGGGTCAAATGGTGGTGGATCAGCAATGGTTGTCATGGCACCCAATGTTGCTTAGGAAATTTGTGACATAAAATGTGTGGGATCCAATGAGTCCACATAAGCCATAACACCAAAACTCTTGGTGGAGGAATATGTTGAATCATCTTGAAAATTAATGTTGGGTTGATTAGGATATGACATGGTTGCCCTTGACAATATTGCCCTTTCCTTCAAAGTTATTATGAGTTCCATGCATTGTGTTAAATATTATTACACAACCTGGAGAATTGTAGCATGTTTTGACCAATGTTTTTCATAAGTTTCCAATGCCCACCAAGGATTACAAGAGGGTTCCTTTGCCTTTTGGCTTGCATCTAGGTCTTGAACTTCCATTCACTAAATGAAATGGTGCCCACCCATCCAAAAAAACAAATCTCTGACAAACCTAGGGTTTTTCATATCCTCTTTTGTATCTCCAAATGACCTTACAACAAATGTGAAACTTGTAAAGGAATCTTTTTTGACTTCATAATCCAAGTTTTTTTTATTAGAATCCTCAACATGTCTTTCTAGGGATGGTGACATATAATATTATTTTCAAGTTTGCATACAATGTGCCCTTAAGCCTTAACCTTATCCTTAATATGGGTAATTAATTTTGTTGAACTTGTTACGGCTATAACCCAAAATTAAATTTAAAGTGCGCTTACATCCACCCACCAAGCTTTATAAAGCCAGACACATGTGATGGCTCACTATGAACATGACAAAAACAATTTATTAGTCATCACCATGATTTCATTATCATACAACAATCAATGGAATAATCCTAATGATGAAATCTAGGAAATGCTCACAATAATGCCAACCTAGGTTTATAACTCAAACCTTATTAAATCCCAATTATTGTTTGGGCAATTCATGAGTCAAGTAGGACTTACACAATGGTCAGAATTGATAGGTAGCCTTGTCCCATGCTAGACCATTAACCACAACAATGACAACCCCGAGGTTCATTGTGACTATCAACATGCATGGGTAGGCTTGTAGCCTTTCATCTTGAGTTTTTCACTATGCAATATGCATAGGTTTCAAAGAAATCAACCCATAAACATGTGTTTGTTTTAAGGTGTCAAGCAATGGCACACAACTTAACAAGCCCCCCTACCTCCTAAAAATAAATGATAGTCCAACTAACATAATGATAGGAAACAAATGCATAACCCAACAACATTAATGGGGGCATTTACACAACAAACAAGAAGCTAACATGCAACACTTCCACCCTTTTTGTAAGCCAAAAATGTTTAACCTACAATAACAAATTATTATAAAAAGGGAAAGGCTAATGGCGTGGCATTCCACATTTATTAATGGCATGACATTCAACCACTTGTGATAAGTAAATGCTTACCCACACACTTGGTGACAACTTGTCACACACTTGCTAACTCTTGCACTTGCTTCCTTGATTATGCTAAAAAAAAACCTCCAATTTTATTTATTTTTTGAATGAACTAAAATTTCCCTCATACATTCACCTCTTCTTTAAGACTCCAATGCCATAGGTAATTTGAAAATCTAATCTCCTATGAAACCATCATCCATGGTGAATTTTTTAAATTTTCCAAATTGGAAATGGAAATTAATTTTTAATCTAATTGATTAAAAATCTGTGAATTATTTTAAATTCATGACATGTCATGAATTTGTGTATGTCCATCTTCAATTGTACAATAAATTACATATGCTTGCACATCACGTTCAATCACAAGACCTTATTTGCCAACTAGACAAACCATCCATTCATCGGGTCAAATACGTCTAATTTAAATATCTTTGGCCACATCCACCATATTTAACAACCAAAAAGGATGAAAAATCAACTTCATCCAAATTATGGATGATTAGTTGTCCTTTTGGATGAACACTTGAAGAAAAAGAAAAAGAAAATTTGGAGCCCAAGCAAGTCCAAATTCAAATCTTGAACCACACGAAGCTAACCATATATTTCCAAGGCTTGGAAAAAATTTCAAAGGCTAAGGACAATGACAATGGCAATGGCAATGGTGTGCACGGTCAAGTTGCAACCTTGATTCCCTGCTGCTTCTTGTAACTTATAGTTCTTATTGTAGGTGTTATTGTTGTTGCACCAACTACTATTACTTTGTGTGAAAACAAAAACAATGGGGATGGGCCCCAATTGCTGAAAATAGGAAGCCCATTGGAGTTCATAGCTTCAACAACAATGGTGTTTAAAATCAGTAGTAGGTCATGTTGCCAAATTGCTCTTGTTACTATACAATGACATAACAATGCATTATGTGCCTTGCTTGAAGACATTGAAATAGACAAAGATGTTAAGTGCCCAAGGTCTAATGGCCCACTCAAGCTATCTGAACTCGGTTAGTTGTTGGCCCTCCACCTTACTACACACACGGTTGCATTGTTGAATTGCAAAGACCTTTCCTCACATCTCTTTTCAAACTTTGGGTACCCAACCAAACCCCTTTTTGGGTTCAACTCCCAAAGGAATTATCAATGAAAAATGACACCAAGAAAACTGAAATCTCTTTTAAAGCTTATTCAACTTGGAGCAACCAAGATTGATGTCCAATTACAACTCCTACCCTTGTTGCAACACACTCTCTTACAACAATTTTTTTTAATGTTAAAAGAAAAACTAATCAAAGTTCACATTGTTTGAAATGTTCAAATCATACAAGTCTTCTATACTTAGCATTTGGAATGCTTCTTGCAAGCATTGTATTTTAAAACATTAGTAACATCCTCCATCATTTAGAATAGATAAAACAATATACATGCATTTCATAACTAAAAGATAGTAAATGCTACAAATATCAAACTACACAAAGACAAACCACCTCACAAAACAAAACTCAATAACATAAAAGGGAATATATAATGACATGCAAAATGCAACAAAAGAAAAAATAAAATCAATTCTACACTGTCAAGTTAAAAATGTCTAGTCATTATAGAAAGATCCATAATCTTTACACCACTTGAATTTTTTTTATGAATTTCAATTTTCAATTCAAATTATCTTAGTTAGTCATAAAATAATTTAAGTAAAAAAAAATGCTGAAAATTTTGTACACATGGGAGGTTTTCCTTGTGAGAGTTCTACCATGTTTAATGAGTTAGACTTTACTTCTTGTCAACTCATTTCACATCATGTAACTCCTTTGACAACATTTTCCTTTATACATAACTCTAGTTGTCCTCACCATTGATTCATATACGAAACATGGTCTCCATCATCAATTCACATTACAGGTGAAATTGATTGCATCAAAAGAGGATATCGCAAATGGGTGCATTTCTCACCTAGGAAGAATTTGAAAAAAATGCCCTTAAAAGGACACCCATGCCAATTACATACTTTGAACAAGCACCATAGAACCCCTTCATCTTGCAAATTTAAGGTGAAACGGCTTTCCATCAAGTGGTTAATGTATTCTACTATATGGTTGTCTTTTAAGGCATAATCGATGTGAATCAAGTTGGTTCACATCACAAGTGGAACTAGTAGAACCCAAAGTGGAATTAATAGATGACCAATTCTCCCACCTAGGGAAATCCTTACAAAAGTGTTGGGAAATATTAATTCATCCCTTCAATGGATATTTATTTTTTCATCAGGAGGGCACAATTTTTTTTACAACATTATCTTTCATCTACTATGGTTAGGGTTAGTTATCATATGTTGTTAAGATATATCTAATTCTAAAATAGGACTAATAGTTAGGTGCTAGTAAGTTATTGTTTTCAAGTTCAAAACCAAAGGATTGAATCCTTGTTTCATCATTAATAAAAAGATCTTCATTCTTAAGTTGCTTTATACATGGTATATTCCAATGTTTATTTGTAAGTGTTTTGTGATGTAGCCAAAGTGGCGATTGACCCAAAAACAATTTAGCCAAATTTGGATACATAC
>Ga0116229_10008562_pt1 | contig 15855 bp, 11 predicted proteins | sample S1TSphgellanicum_3_FD_87313 | JGI IMG/M metagenome (GOLD analysis project Ga0116229, IMG submission 87313) | Host-associated microbial communities from peat moss isolated from Minnesota, USA - S1T2_Fc - Sphagnum magellanicum MG | ecosystem: Host-associated > Plants > Peat moss > Unclassified...
CCGACCACGTCCTGCAGCGTACCGGCAAGCTCGCGTATCAGCGTTCGCATGAACAGGTCCCGATCCAGCGCGATGTCTGCGGCCACTACGGACTCTCCCACTGTTTTCGCCTAATTACCGCAAGCCGGGTCGAGCGTCAATCAGCCGGGTCCGGCACTGACAGCGTCGGCCCGCATGCATCAGGCATCCGCTCCTACAGCGCCGCGACGCGCCATTGCGCAGCATTTCGCGTCGCGAGTTTGTCATCGTCAACGTCCGACATCGTTAGCGTCCGACATCATTAGCGTCCGACATCGTCAATGTTTCGAACAAGGAGATCCACCATGTCCATCATCGATAAAGTAGTCGCTGCGGTCACGCCGCCTGAGAGCGATGAGGCGCGGGTCGAGGCCCGGGAAAAGGCGCGTGCCGCGGCCGGAACCAATGACTGGCTGTCACTGGTGCTCGATCACCACGAGCGCATCGAGGCCGCCTTTGCGGCCGTCAAGGCGGCTCGCGACCGCACCGCACGCCTGGCTGCGCTCAAGGAGCTGGGTGTCGTACTGACCGGTCACTCCAATGCGGAAGAGGCAACGCTGTATCCCGCGCTTGCGCGTGTCGATGAGAAGGCGCATGCCACCGAGGGCTACACCGAGCAGGCGGCAGCCAAGCTGCAGATGGGGTTGCTGGAGACCATCGCGCCGATGACGCAGGAGTTCCTGGACAAGCTGGAACATATCCGCGGCGCCGTTGCTCATCATGTGTACGAAGAGGAAGGCACCTGGTTCCTGGAGCTCAAGGAGAAACTACCGGCGGCCGACCAGGAGAAGCTCACGCAGCGCTACCAGGAGGAATTCGATCGCTATGTGGGGAGCGATACCGGCAGCCCGCGCCGGCGCGCCAGCGGTCGCTAGCCCTTCTCGAAGAACCTGGCGACGCGCTGCTGGGCATCCGGCGCCAGGCCTTCGTTCTTGAACAGTTCGAGTGAGTGCGCGTCGTGCAGGCTCAGGCCATCGATTTGCATCAGTGCGCGCTTGTTTACCTGGTTCGAGTACCAGGAGTTGGCCAGGATGTCCTGGCCCAGCCGCGCCAGCTCGACATCGAAGCTGTCATCGGCAAAGCAGAAATTGGCCAGCTGCATCGCCTGCGCTTGCGCACCGGTGTAGGTCCGGCACGACAGCATCATCTCGCTCGCCTTGGCGGCGCCGACGCGGTGCGGCAGTCGCAGGCTCAGTCCCCACACCGGGGTCAGGCCCCAGCGCGCATAGACATCCGAGAATCTTGCCGATGCCGACGCGACGATCAGGTCAGCCGCCAGCGCCAGCTCCAGCGCCCCGGTGGAGCAGTAGCCCTGCACCGCTGAAATCACCGGTTGCGGCAGGTTGGCGATTTTCTGTATGACCTCGGAGTGATAGTGCGGTTTGGCACGCGCCCGTACGTGCTCCAGGATCTCCTGCATGTCATAGCCGGAGGAAAAATTGCCGCCCGCGCCGCGCAGCACCACCAGCCCGATGCTCTTGGTTTCGCGCGCAATCCGGTCGGCGTGCTCCTCCAGCAGTTCGAACACGTCCTTCGTCAGTGCATTGCATTTCTCCGGACGGTTCAACGTCAGCGTCGCAATCCCGTGATGATCTTCCCTAAGCACCAGTGCGCTCATCGTGAACCTCCTCCCTCGGGGGCAGCCTGGACAGCTTGCGGCGTCGCTGGGCCGGCGCCGGAGGCGGCACCCGGGGGGCGATTCCACCAGCCGCCGCCGAGCGCCTGGAACAGGCCGGCCGTATCCGCGTAGCGGTTCGCCTGCGCCTGCACCATCGCCAGCTCCGCCTGCTGATACGACTGCTCCGCGTTCAGCACCGCGACCTGGCTGATGGTTCCAAGCTGCAGCTGGCGCCGCGCGAGCTCGAACGTCATTCGGGCGGCACGGTCCGCCGCGACGCTCGCCTGCAGCGCGTCGGCGTCCGCCTGCAGCGCCCGCAGCGTGTCGGCGACATTCTGGCAGGCGAGAATCACGGCGGCCCGGTATTGCGCGGCGGCCTGGTCCAGCGCCGCATCCGCGGCGCGTCGCCGGTGCAGCAACTCCCCGGCATCGAACAGTGTCTGCGTCAGCGAGGCGCCGACGGTCCAGAATCCGGTATAGGGCGTGAACAGGTCGCGCAGCTTCAGCGCGCTCGATCCGAGGCCCGCATCGATGCTGAACTGCGGCAGCATATCGGCCAGCGCCACGCCCACCGCGGCGGATGCCGCATGCAGGTTCTCCTCCGCCTGGCGTACATCGGGCCGCTGCTCGACCAGACGCGAGGGCAGGCTCACCGGCAGTTCCGCCGGCAAGCTCATCTCCCCGAGGCGGAACGTCTCCTGCGGTTCCTCGGACGGCAGTCGCCCGAGCAGCGCGGTGAGCGCATCGCGCGTCTGTCCCAGCGCCTTCTGCAGTGGTGGCAGCGTCTGGGCGGTCTGCGCCTGCGCCGACTGCTGCGCCAGCAGGTCGAGATCGCTTGCAGTGCCGAGCGCACGCTGGCCGCGCACGATATCGGTCAGCTGCTGCTGCAGTTCGAGCAGCCGCTCGGTGGCCGCGATCTGTGCACGCAGCGACGCCTCCTGCATCGCGGTTACCACCACGTTGCTGCTCAAGGTCAGCTCCACCGCCTGCAGCTGGAAGCGGCTGCTCTCGACCTGCGCCCGGGCGACCTCGAGCGTGCGGCGCTGCAGGCCAAATACATCGGGCGCATAGCTCAGGCTCAGCTGCGCCGTGTACAGGCTGTAGGTGGTACTCGACGCCACCGTGGGGCTGGTGAGCGTGCTGCTGGGAAATTCGGAACGGGCGGCATTGAAGTTTCCCTGGACCACCGGGAAGTAGCTGGTCCACTGCGCCGAGTACAGTTCATGCGCCTGGCGCAGCGCCGCTTCGGCCGCGGCGACATTCGGATTCGCCTTGAGGGACTGTTCGACCAGATGCGTGAGCGGCGGCGACTGGTACAGCGTCCACCACTGCCCCGGGATATCCATGCCGGCGACGAATCGCTGCGCGTTGCCGCCGACGAGTTCAGCCGCGTCGTTTCGTTCGACGGCGCCGCCGACGTTGGCCACCCCGGCAGCGTTGGCCACCCCGGCAGCATTGGCCACCCCGCTGGCGTCCGCCGACGCAGTGGCCTGTGGCACCGAGGCACTGCCATAGCCACTCGCGCCCGGCGCCGCCGGCCGCTTGAAATCCGGCCCGACCGCGCAGGCGCTCAGCGCCAGCGCGGCGCCGCAGGCGTACAGCATCGCGGGCATCATTGTCCCCACCGCGGCGCGCCATGGCGCTGCTCGGCCCACTGCTCGATGACGTAGTAGATCGACGGCAGCACGATCAGTGTCAGCACGGTAGAGATCGCAAGTCCCCCGACCACCACGGTGGCGATGCCGCGCTGCACGTCACTGCCCACGCCGGTGTGAATCGCCGCCGGCAGCATCCCCAGGGTCGCCACTGTGGCCGTCATCAGCACCGGGCGCAAGCGCTCGGTCGCACCCTTCATGATCGCCTGGTGCAGTTCCAGCCCGGATTTGCGCATGCGGTTGAGGTTCGACACCATGATGATGCCGTTCTGCACCGCTACCCCGAACAGTGCGATGAACCCGACGCCGCTGGCGACGTTCAGGTTCTGGCCCGTCAGGTGCAGCGAGATCAGTCCACCGAGTGTCGCCAGCGGCACGATGCCGATGATCAGCAGCGCCTGGCGGAACGACTTGATGCCCACCGTCAGGAACAGCAGCATCAGTCCCATCACCAGCGCCAGGATCACCAGCAGCCGCGATTCCGCGCGCCGCTGGTTCTCGAACTGGCCGCCCCATTCGAGCCTGATCCTGCCCGGGTCGAAATGCACCGAAGCGGCGATCTTGCGCTGCGCTTCGTTGAGATAGGAGGTCAGGTCGCGGTCGCGGTTGTCGATCCGTATGGTCAGGTTGCGCTGGCCATTCTCGCGCGTCACGGTGCTCTCGCCCGAGCGCACGCGGATCTCGGCAATCTGCGACAGCGGCACCTGCGCGCCGCCGGCGGTGTGCAGCGCAAGGTCCGCCAGCGCCTGCGGCCGGTTGCGTGCGTCCTCGGTGAATCGAACCGTCAGCGGGTAGGTTCGCTCCCCGACATAGACCGTTGACACCGGCGCCTGGCCGACGCCGGTCTGGATGACGTTCTGCACGTCGGTCATGTTCAGGCCGTAGCGCGCGGCCTTCTCGTGGTCCAGCAGGATCTCCATCTGCGGGATCGGCGGTTCCTGGAAGATCGAGGCGCTGGAGGTACCCTGGATGGTGTAGAGCAGCTCGACGATCTGGCCGCCGATGCGTCGCAGTTCATCCAGGTCATCGCCGAAGATCTTGATGACCAGCGGACTGTGCGCGCCGCCGATCAGGTCGTTGACGCCGTCGATGATCGGCTGGCTGATGCCGATCGAATATCCTGGCAGGTCGTGGTCCAGGCCCGCCGCCAGGCGATCGACGAACTGCTTCTTCGATTCACCCGAGGGCCAGGTGTCGTAGGGTTTCAAGCCCACCGGCGCCTCGATATGCGACATGGTCCAGGAATCGGTGCCGTCGTCGTTGCGGCCGGTCTGCGTGACGACATACGAGACCTCCGGGTACTTGAGGATTGCGCGCCGCAGGTCGCTCGCCATGTCGCTGGCCTTGTTGAGCGCCAACCCGGTTGGCAGCTGCACCTGCAGCCACAGCGCACCCTCGTCCAGGTCCGGCAGGAACTCGCGGCCGATCGTCGCGCCCAGGCCGACCACGGCGAACAGCGCGAAGATCACCAGGCCATAGATGATCCGCGGCTGCTCCAGGCTCGCCTCGAGAGCCCGGTCGTACTGGCGCGTCAGCCAGTCGAGCCAGCGGTTCTCATAGGTGCTCCCCGGCTTTCGAAAGGCAATGTAGGCGAGGCCTGGCACCAGCGCCAGCGCCGTCAATAGCGCGCCGAACAGCGCGTAGCCCATCGTGTACGCCATCGGCGTAAACAGCTTCGCCTCGGCGCGCTCGAACGAGAACAGCGGCAGGTAGGCGGTGATGATGATCAGGCTGGCAAAGAATATCGGCCGCGTGACCTGCAGCGTCGCCGCCCGCGCCTCGCTCTCGCTCAGTTCCTCCTGCGGCAACGCCTCGCGCCGGCGCAGCACCGCCTCGGTGACCACGATGGCGCCATCGACCAGGATGCCGAAATCGATCGCCCCCAGCGACAGCAGGTTGGCCGACACCTTGGTGAGATTGAGCAGCGAGAACACCGACACCAGCGCCATCGGGATGCTCACCGCCACCACCAGCGCGCTGCGCGCGCTGCCCAGGAACAGTATCAGGATCAGGAACACCAGGCTCACGCCCTCGAGGATCGTGCGGCCGACCTTGTCGATCGTGGCGCGCACCAGGTCGTCGCGGTCGATGTACGGCACGATCCGCACGTCGTCCTTGGCCAGCTGGCGGTTGAGCTGCGCCACCTTCGCGTGCACGCCGCGCAGGGTCTGCGACGGGTTCTGGTACTTCAGCATCAGCACGATGCCTTCGATCGTGTCGGGGTTGCTGTTCTTGCCGAGGATGCCTTCGCGCTCCTGGTGGCTGAGCGTGGTGCGCCCGAGGTCGCGCACCAGCACCGGCGCGCCGTTGACTTGCGAGACCACGATTGACCCGATGTCCGCCAGCGTGTGGATCAGCCCGACACCGCGGATCACATAGCTCTGGTCGCCGAGCGACACCCGGCCGCCGCCGGCATTGCCGTTGTTGCTGTTGATGGCGTTGATCACGTCCTGGATACCGAGCCCGAAGTGCTGCAGCTGCGCGGGATCCAGGTCAAGCTGGTATTCGGTGGTGAAGCCGCCGAAATTGGTGTCATCGACGACGCCGGGAACGGATTTCAGGGCCGGAATCACGGTCCAGCGCTGGATTTCCGACAGCTGCTGCAGGTTGCGGGTGTCGGACTCGAGCGTGTAGCGGTAGATTTCCCCGCCGGGGCCGGCCACCGGGTCGAGCGACGGGGAGGCCCCTGCCGGCAATACCGCCTGGTTGATGCGCTCGAGCAGCCGCTGGCGCACCCAGTAATCCTCGTAGCCGTCGCGGAACAGCACCGTGATCAGCGACAGCCCAAAGGTACTCGACGAACGCAGCAGCAGCAGTCCCGGGGTGCCGTTGATCTGCCGTTCCAGCGGCACCGTGATCAGCTGCTCGACCTCCTCGGCGGCCAGGCCCGGTATCTGCGTAGTGACCTGTGCCGAGACGTCGCCCAGTTCCGGATAGGCCTCCACCGACAGCGTCTCCCAGGCGTACACGCCATAGCCGGCCAGCAGCACGGCCAGTACGATGACGGCGATGCGCTGGTGCAGGCAGAAGCTGACGAACTGATCAATCATTCAGCAGGATGCCGCCTTGCACCACCACCTGCTCGCCGGCAGCAACGCCCGATCCGATTACCACCGTCGGCCCCTCCTCCAGCTGCGGCTCGACGATGCGCCGCTCGAAGGTCCACGGTGCGGTAGCGACGAATACGCTGGTGCGGTCGTTGTTCATCAGCAGCGCCGTGCTTGGCAGCGTCACGCGCGACTGCTTCGGTCCGTCGAGCGTCACGGTCGCGAACATGTTGGGCTTGAGCGCATAGTCGGCATTGGCGAATGCGATCCGGATCTTGTCGCGGCGCGAATCCGGCTCGATGACATCGCCGACGAACAGCACCTTGCCGCGCAGCTGCCGGTCCGGATACGCCAGCAGCCGCACCAGCGCATCCTGGTTCCTGGACACCGCTGCCAGGTCCTTCTCCGGCACCAGCGCCGTGACCCACACCGTGGCCAGGTCTGCGATCGTCATGATCGGCTGCGTCGGATCATTCACCATGTTGCCAGGGGCGATGGCAAGCGTGGTGACGCTGCCGCTGACCGGAGCCGTCACCGTCAGCAGGCGCGACGCCGGCGGCGCCTGCTCGGACACGCCGAGCGTTTTCAGGCGCAAGCGGGTGCGCTGGTATTCCGCCTCGGCCTGCGCATGGTCGCTGCGCGCCTGGTCGCGATCGCGCTCGGAAGCCGCGCCGAGCCTGAACTGATCTTCCTGGCGTGCGAGGTTCACCGCGGTGAGCCGCAGGCTATCGGCCGCCTTGTCGTTGTCATCGTAGGCTTGTGCCAGATCGGCCGACTCGAGCACTGCCAGCGCCTGCCCCTGCACCACGCGATCGCCGAGCCCCACTTTGAGCGCCAGCACGCGCCCGCCGAGCGGCGTGAGCACCGCGGCGGTGCGCGCCGGATCGGATTCGACAATTCCGGGCAGCACCAGCGGGTTGCCGATGATCTGCGCCTGCGCCGGCATGACGAGCAGCCGCTGGCGCAGCGGTGAGCCTTCCGGAACCACGATCCTGTCGCCCTGGCGCACCATGGGCGCCGGCCCCTCATCCCCGTGTGCACCGCCGCGCCACAGCCCGAAACCACGCGTCAGCAGCGCGGCGAGCAGCAGCACGCCCAGCCCGATGCCGCCCCAGAAGAACGCGCGGCCCCAGAAAGTCGGCTCTTGGTCGTTTATCGGCATGGATCGCCCCGAAAGTAGTCAGGCGCCGGACAGGCCGGCGCGATCCTAGCCGCTTTGATTTATTCTGTCTCCCTGCATGGACATCGCGCAGTCCGATTTCTTGTCGTTTATCGAATCGCTGGCGCTGCGTTCGAGCCGAACCACGCCTCTGCCAGCCGCACCCACATAGATCCCCCCAGCGGGATCAACTCGTCGTTGAAGTCGTAGCTCGGGTTGTGCAGCATGCACGGCCCGGCGCCGTGGCCGCCGTCGCGATGCGTGCCATCACCATTGCCGATCAGGAAATAGCAGCCGGGCTTGTGCTGCAGGAAGAAACTGAAGTCCTCGGCGCCCATCGTCGGCTCGAATTCCTGCACGTTATTCGCACCCACCCAACCCGCGAGCAGCGTGCGCACGAACTCGGTTTCGCTGGCGTGATTGATCGTCGGCGGATAGTTGCGGGTGAAATTGAACTCGCAGCTGGCCTCGAACGCCTGGCAGGTGGACTCCGCGACCTGCCGCATGCGCCGCTCGATCATGTCCAGCACATCCAGCGTGAATGTGCGCACGGTACCCTCGAGCTCACAGTAGTCCGGCACCACATTGGTGGCCTCGCCCGCACGGATGATCGTCACCGAGATAACCGCCGCGTCGATCGGCCGCTTGTTGCGGGAAATGATGGTCTGGAAGGCCTGTACCATCTGGCACGCCACCGGCACCGGATCGATGCCATTGTGCGGCATTGCCGCGTGCGAGCCCTTGCCGCGGATCGTGATCTTGAATTCATTGCTGGAGGCGAACGACGGCCCCGAGCGCAGTGCGAATTGCCCGACCGGCATCCCGGGCCAATTGTGCAGGCCGAAGATCGCATCCATCGGAAACAGCTGGAACAGGCCGTCGTTGATCATCTCGCGCGCGCCGCCGCCGCCCTCTTCGGCCGGCTGGAAGATCAGGTAGACGGTACCGTCGAAGTGCCGGTTTGTGGCCAGGTACCTGGCCGCTGCCAGCAGCATCGCGGTGTGGCCGTCGTGCCCGCAGGCATGCATCCTGCCGCGGTTCACGCTGGCATGGGCAAAGGTATTGCGCTCCGTCATCGGCAGCGCGTCGATATCTGCACGCAGGCCGAGCGCGGCCGTGCTGTTGCCGTTCTTGACGATGCCCACCACCCCGGTCTTGCCCAGGCCGCGGTGGATGGGAATGCCCCACTGTGTCAGTGTCCGGGCGATCAGGTCCGAGGTGCGCTGCTCCTCGAAGCACAGTTCCGGATTGGCGTGAATATCACGACGTAGCATCGCAATCGCCGCCGCCTCGGCCAGGATCGGTTTGAGCAGCGGCGCCCGGAAGCTGTCGACGATCATCGTTGGTACCTTGTCCGCGCTATGGTTTCGACGATGCTAATCCGTCCTGCAGCAGATCCAAAATCTTTTTGTACTCATCGGCACCGGCAACGCGGAACATTGGTGACACGCCAATGACACGCAACCGTCCACGCGTCCGGCAATGCCGGTATCAGCGAACCGGTTCGTAACTCAACCCCGGCGCTCCGGCGGGGAATAGATTTTCGGCAATCCCGCGGCGCGCGAGGGCTTCGAGCAGCTGTTCGGGCGGTTCGTCCCGACGCTCGTCGGTCAGCTGGAATACGCCCCAGTGAATACCGACCGCGCGAGCAGCTTCGAGGTCCTCCAGGATCTGCACCGCTTCACTGGGATCGGTGTGCTGTGCGCTCATGAACCAGCGCGGGGCGTAGGCGCCGATGGGTATCAGGGCCAGGTCGGGCCGTCCGATGCGTCGCCGCACCTCATGGAAGATGCGCCCGTTGCCATAGCCGGTGTCGCCCGCAAAATAGGCGCGGCCGCCATCCGTACTGAGCATGAACCCGCACCACAGCGCCATGCGCCGGTCACGACCGGTACGCGACGACCAGTGATAGGCGGGGACGATGGTCACCGCTCCACCGTTGCCGATGTCGATGCGATCCCACCAGTCGCCGGCCACCACCCGCACGCCGGGAATTGCCCGCCGCAGGATCGCGTCGTTGCCCAGCGCAGTCAGCATGAGCGGCCGGTGCTCGCTGTTGAGCCGGCGCAGCGTCGCCAGGTCCATATGGTCGTAATGGTTATGGCTGAGCAGCACCGCGTCGATATGTGGTAACGACTCGAAGGCGATCCCTGGCGCCCACACGCGCCGGGGACCGGCGAAGGCGAGCGGACTCGCCCGCTTCGACCATACCGGGTCGGTGAGAACGTTGAGACCACCGGCCTGGATCAGCACGCTCGCGTGACCGACGATCGTCGCTCGCAGTGCGTCGACGCGGGCATCCGGAACGGTCTGCCGCACCGGCACCGAGCGCGGCCATGGGGCGGCTCTTTCCTTCAGCTTCCAGCGCAGCAAATCACCTAGGCCGCGATCGGTATCGGGGTGATCCGGGTTGAAGAAGCGCAGGCCGTCGAAATGGTCGCTCGAAAGCCCGGAATAGTATGGATTCACGGATCGGCGTCGCGGTGCTCAGACTTCTTCGCGACGCTGATGGTAGCGTACAACCAGAACGTCGGCTAGCCGGAGCCGGTCGAATGAACCTGCGATTTCTCCTTTCCTTCGTCGTGTCCGCCGAAGCCAAAGCGCATCGCCGAGAGCATCTTCGTCGTTATCATCTGTCTGGGCGATCATCTGTCCGGGCCGGCAGCTTCTTCAGCACATCGTATCCCGAACGCCTCGGTCTCGGCGTCCATGGGAAAATAGCTTTCGATCCTCAGCTCCTGCGCCGTGACGTCAAGCGGGGTGCCAAGCGTCGTTATAGTCATGAAATATCGGAGGTTGGTTGTACCACGTCTGAAATGGATTGGCAGCGCCACCGGGTTGCCGAAGCCGTCATCTTCCGAATCGCATGGCTTGCCGCGCAGGCCTTCCATTTCCGCTACAAACTCCCGCAAACCGGGATCCACGTCTGCCTCGGTCCTGAGGCGAGCGAGAGCTTCGCGTGCAAGGGTATCGAAACCAACGATGCATTCGCGAAGGCCGTATGACCTGTCAAAAATTGCCCGAACGGCGTTAGGTGCAGTGCCTGCTGGGAAGCGGACGCCAGTCCATTCGAAAAGGCCCGCCGCGCCGTCGTTGAGCTTGAGCACATTGTGGAAGCGATCGAGAAGAATAGCCGGGTTTGGTTCTTGATGACGGAGGATGTGTTCAACGGCCTGTTTCAGTCGGCCCATATTCGGGTCATCCCACGACAAGTCCTCGAAGATCGGCGCAAAGCCCGCCGCAATCATCAGGATATTGCGCGCGCGCAGCGGCAAGTTCATCGCGGACCCGAGGACCTGCAGCATCGCGTGTGACGGATAGGCGCGTCCGGTTTCAAGACAGGAAAGGTGACGGGGCGAGATTTCAGCCCGGTGGGCCAGTTCCTCCTGGCTCAAGCGGCGCGCCATTCGCAGCGACCGGAGTAGCGGTCCGGGGCTCTTCGGAGCAAGCATGTCGGCGAATCTAGCATGCGTGGTGCGTTGTTGGCATGACCTCCGAGGTCATGGAAATTCCCCACTCTGCCCGACATAGTGACCGCACTGTCAGCACAGAGGGTCCACCATGAGGAACATCTGGATACTACCGGCGGTCCTCGCGGTCGCTTTTTTTCTCTTCACAATCTGGACGATCGTAACGACCGGACAACCCCTGGGCTTCGTTGTCGAACACACCCATAGCCCTTGGGGAGCACAGGTTGGCATCGATCTGCTCAACGCGCTCTTGGTCGGAATCTATTTCGCCAACATCGAATCGCAACAGTACCGTTTTCGCGCCTGGCCGTACGTGTTACTCACGTTGTGCACTGGCTCCCCCGGTGTATTGGCGCTGGCGGCCCGCGTGCTCTACGCCCGTACCGTCAGTGCCGCCACCACAACGCCAGGTACACGGGGATAATCTTGCCAGTGCAAAGCTAGCGGCCCACAATGTCCGCATGGAATGCGGAGATTGAACTGAAGACGTGGTCGTCTCATGATGCGTAACGCGCTCGGCGTGACTCTTACCTGCGTTGTCCTGGGCGTTTCAGCGGACCTGCATGCCGCCCAGACTCCTCCCGTACCCGTCAATCCGATACGGGCGGAAACGTCCCTGGGATCCAATCCCAAGACACGGTGTCCGGACCTGCGCGTCGCTGATGAGGGCACCATTGCGGTGGTGGTTTTCTGGCTGCCAAGCAGTGGCGTGCAGTCACAAATCTCCATCAGGTCGTCTTCGGGTTCCAGTGCCCTGGATTCCGCCGCACTCAGCTGCGTTGCGAGGCTTCGATTCGCACCCGCAACCCGGATAGGCGACGGTGAGCGGATCGACTCGTGGCAGCAGATTGCCTTCAGGTGGGCCGATCAATCCAGTGCGGACAAGACGCCGGCGGTCACATCCCAGGAGCCGCTGGCGGCAGCGCCGGCGCATACCGCCGGCCAGGCTCCCACCGTCACCGTGCATGTGTGCGTAGACGACACGGGAAATCTCGTGCGTGACCCGACGATCGTACAGTCTTCGGGAATGGCGTCTCTCGATCAGGCCGCTGTGAGAATCGCAGCATCCGGCTCCGCTTACTACCGGCCGGACACCTCCGCAAACGGACCGCCGGTGTCCGGCTGCGCGCAGCTGGCAATCAAGTTCGACACGAAATAGCTATCGGCTGGATGTATGCTTGACGCTGTTACTGCCGGTCGCATCGCCAGGAGCGGATCTCATGACCGCCGTCTCCATCGCCGCCAAGGCACTGGGTTATAAAGCCCGGAACAAGGTTCGGTTCCTGACCGCGACATCTTTGTTCGACGGCCATGACGCGACGATCAATATCATGCGCCGCGTCTTGCAGGCCGCCGGTGTCGAGGTCATCCATCTCGGCCACAACCGCTCGGTTCGGGAGATCGTGAATGCCGCGCTGCAGGAGGATGTGCACGGTATTGCGGTGACGTCTTACCAGGGCGGTCATCTCGAGTTTTTCAAGTACATGATCGATCTGCTGCGCCAGGACGGCGGTGACACCATCAGGGTGTTCGGTGGCGGCGGCGGCGTGATCATGCCGTCCGAGATTCGCGAACTGATGCAGTACGGCGTGGCGCGGCTGTACTCTCCGGAAGACGGGGCGGCCATGGGCCTGCAGGGCATGATCGACGACCTGGTCCGTTCCAGCGACTACGACCTGTGTGCACTTGCGCCCCCGGAAGAGCAGGCACTGGACGCCCTGCGCACCGGCCAGCGTCGCCAGCTATCCCGGGTGATCACGGCGATCGAAAACCGCACTTACGCCATGCGCACCCGCCAGGCCTTGTTGCAGGCGGCAAGCGGCGTCCACACCCCGATCCTGGGCATCACCGGTACGGGCGGCGCCGGCAAGTCATCGCTCACCGACGAGCTGATCCTGCGGCTGCGACTGGATCAGGCCGACCGCTTGCGCGTGGCCATCATCTCGATTGACCCGTCGCGCAAGCGTACCGGCGGTGCTCTTCTCGGGGATCGCATCCGGATGAACGCGATCGACTCGGATAACATTTTCATGCGCTCGCTTGCGACCAGGGACACCGGCACGGAGCTGTCGGCGGCGCTGCCAGAAGTGCTCGCCAGCTGCAAGCTCAGCGGTTTTGACCTGATCGTGGTCGAGACCTCCGGCATCGGCCAGGGCGAATCGGCCATCGTTCCGCTGGTGGATGTCTCGCTCTACGTGATGACCCCGGAGTTTGGTGCAGCGTCGCAGCTGGAGAAGATCGACATGCTCGACTTCGCGGACTTCGTCGCCATCAATAAATTCGACCGCAAAGGCGCCGATGACGCCCTGCGCGATGTGCGCAAGCAGTACCAGCGCAACCGCGAATTGTTCAAGCTTCCCCCCGAGGCGCTGCCGGTGTACGGCACCACCGCTTCGCGCTTCAACGACGATGGTGTCACCGCGCTGTACCAGGCCATGCTGCCCCGCCTGAAACAGGCGGGGCTGGAGTTAGGCGCCGGGATGTTACCGCCGGTCTTTGTGAAGGTCTCCTCGCGCAACCGCGCGATCGTGCCTGCTGGAAGAATCCGCTACCTGGCAGAAATTGCCGAGACGGTACGCAACTACCACCAGCTCATCGAGCAGCAGCGGCGCATAGCACAGGAGCGCCAGGCACTGCGGATTTCCAGGAAGCTGTTCGAACAGTCCGGCAAGCCGACCGCGGACTTCGACCAACTCATGGACAGCAGCAATGGCAGACTGACCTCGGAAGCGAGCTCGTTGCTTGAGCAGTGGCCCGGCATCCGTGATCTTTACGCCCAGGATGAATATGTCGCCACCAGCCGCGACAGGGAACTCCGGACCAGGTTGACCTCTGAATCGCTATCGGGGACCAGGATCCGCAAGGTGGCGTTGCCGCGCTTCGAGGACGACGGGGAAATCCTGCGCTTCCTGATGAAGGAGAACCTGCCGGGCGCGTTTCCATTCACCGCCGGCGTTTTCGCCTTCAAGCGCGAGGGCGAGGATCCGACGCGCATGTTTGCCGGCGAAGGCGATGCCTTTCGCACCAATGCGCGCTTCCGGCGCGTATCCGAGGGTATGCCGGCGCAGCGGCTGTCCACGGCGTTCGATTCGGTGACCCTGTATGGGTCGGACCCGGACCTGCGGCCTGACATCTACGGCAAGATCGGAAATTCCGGGGTATCCATTGCCACCCTGGATGACATGAAGGTGCTGTATTCGGGATTCGATCTGTGCGCTCCCACGACTTCGGTGTCGATGACCATCAACGGCCCGGCGCCGATCCTGCTGGCGATGTTCATGAATACCGCCATCGACCAGCAGCTGGACAGGTTCGAGCAGGACCACGGACGCACACCCACTGACGCAGAATCACGGCACATCAAGGCCCGAACGCTGTCCAGCGTGCGCGGCACCGTCCAGGCCGACATCCTCAAGGAAGACCAGGGCCAGAATACCTGCATATTCTCCACCGAGTTTGCACTCAAGATGATGGGGGACATCCAGCAGTATTTCGTGCAGCAGCAGATACAGAACTTCTATTCGGTGTCGATCTCCGGCTATCACATCGCCGAGGCCGGCGCCAATCCAATCTCCCAGCTGGCGTTCACGCTCGCCAACGGCTTCACCTTCGTCGAGTCGTACATCGCTCGCGGCATGAAGGTGGACGACTTCGCCTCCAACCTGTCGTTCTTCTTCTCCAATGGCATGGATCCGGAATATTCCGTGATCGGGCGTGTTGCCCGCCGCATCTGGGCGGTCGCCATGAAGCACAAGTACGGTGCCAGCGAGCGCAGCCAGAAGCTCAAGTACCACATCCAGACTTCCGGCCGTTCATTGCACGCCCAGGAGATGGCCTTCAACGACATCCGCACGACGCTGCAGGCCCTGTGCGCGATCTACGACAACTGCAATAGCCTTCACACCAACGCCTATGACGAAGCAGTCACGACGCCGACCGAAGACAGCGTGCGCCGGGCAATGGCGATCCAGCTGATCATCAATCGCGAATGGGGGCTGGCGAAGAACGAGAACCCGAACCAGGGCAGCTTCATCATCGACGAGCTCACCGATCTGGTAGAAGAGGCGGTTCTGCGGGAGTTCGATGCCATCGCCAGCCGCGGCGGCGTGCTGGGTGCCATGGAGACCGGCTACCAACGCGGCAAGATTCAGGAGGAGTCGCTGCTGTACGAACACAAGAAGCACGATGGCTCCTATCCCATCATTGGCGTCAACACCTTCCGCCATCCGACCAGCGCCGCGGCACCGGAAGCCCTGGAACTTGCCCGCTCGACCGATGCGGAAAAGCAGTCGCAGCTCTCGCGTCTGCGCGACTTTCAGAAGCGCCACGCCAATGTCGCGCCAGCCGCGCTGGATCGCCTGCGGCAGTGCGTGATCGACCAGGGCAATACCTTTGAAGTACTCATGCAGGCCGTACGCAGCTGCTCGCTTGGGCAGATTACGCAGGCGCTGTATGAAGTCGGCGGCCGCTATCGCCGCAACATGTAGTGTAGGTGAGCAGCCAATTTCCGCAACGCATCGTCTGCCTGACCGAGGAGCCCACCGAGGTGCTCTACGCGCTGGGCGAGCAGGACCGCATCGTCGGCATATCCGGCTTTACCGTGCGTCCCGCGCGTGCGCGTCGGGAAAAGCCAAGGGTGTCGGCTTTCACCAGCGCGAAGATCGATCGCATCCTGGCGCTGCAGCCGGACTTCGTGGTGGGATTTTCAGATATCCAGGCGGATATCGCCCAGGCACTGATCCGGGCTGGCATTGAAGTCTGGATCAGCAATCATCGCTCGGTCGAGGGGATTCTCGGCTATGTGCGCAGGTTGGGCGCGCTGGTCGGAGCCGCCGACCGCGCGGAGCGCTATGCGCTCGAACTCGAAGCGCACGTCGAGCGCGTGCGG
>Ga0116229_10008563_pt1 | contig 15855 bp, 11 predicted proteins | sample S1TSphgellanicum_3_FD_87313 | JGI IMG/M metagenome (GOLD analysis project Ga0116229, IMG submission 87313) | Host-associated microbial communities from peat moss isolated from Minnesota, USA - S1T2_Fc - Sphagnum magellanicum MG | ecosystem: Host-associated > Plants > Peat moss > Unclassified...
GTAACAAAAAAAAAAGAAAAAAAAAAAAAAAGGAGAGAATAGTGGTGGGGTTGTGGGGCGCCCCCACGCTCCGGAAAAGAGGGGGGGGGGGGGGGGGTGAGAGGAGCGTGTTGAAAGTTCCGGGATTCGAATAAGAAGAGGGACAAGCTATTTAGTTATTCGGTCTTGCATCTAAAACCAACCAACAAGTTGGTTAGAACTCATTCTGCACACTCTTGGTGTTAGGACAAGTCACGGGCAACCTTGGATTCACTTGACTCACCACGGCCCGAACTCGGGGGAAGCCACCACCTTCCCCCATATAGTATTCTTTGCATCTCTTCGCCGCACTTGCATCCAAATGACACTTTTTCCTGGGACTCCCAAAATGGTCCCGAAACTGTCCTGGTTTGGACTCCCAAGATGTTGAGCGTTCATAACTTCTCGCCCCAACCTCCGATTGGGACAAGGTCTAAAGCAAACTTGTAGCTCTCCTTGAGAGCTTTTCAACGGTGTGTTGCACTCCACCTGCACACATCGGGATCGGGTCGATTCTTGACTTTTAGTGGTCGAGAGTCAAATTGTCAGTTTGACTTTTGTCCCTTCTTTCAACCATAATTCGTGTTGTAGACGTCAAAATGGCTCATGCAAGGCCATTTCTGACATCTACACTTCAAGACCTTTTCAACGGTATAAAGAACACATCGATGCAAGGTGTTTTGGCCCCTGCAATTATCTTCTGAGTTTTTCGAGAGTCTTGGAGGACTCCCAAGTCTCATTTTCGGGAGTGTGAGTGGCGACCTCACACTTCCCTCAAAGTGGGGTTGCGACAATATATATATATATCAACCAATATGTCTTATTCATTGATGTTTTCTTTTTGAATGTCATATGATTTGTGAAAGAGGATTATGCCCCTGAAAAAAAATTCAACCACAAACAAAAAACAAGATGCACCCATAAGGAAAAGGTGACAACCAATAATAAGTTAGAAAATAGGGGGAAGTTTGCTATTGCTCGCAAAAAAAATGCACATATTCATACCAAAAGAGCAAGGTGGAAAACTTCCCAATATAAATTATGAAAGATAATATCATAATCCAAGTATTAAACATTGAAATTTCGCTCCATTTCCATAATCAAAGTGAACCAACACCCACTAACACACCAAGAAAGATGGGTTGTAAATGGTCAAGAAACACATTTTTATCGATTTTCAATTCCCTAGCTATGCATGGTGGTTAAGTCAATTGTTTTTTTTTTAACTACTTACCTATTAACAACTCTCAAGCATGTTGTTAGTAGATAGGTAGCAAAAACAAGGTCCTTGCTTGTAAACAAATCCTTCTTACCTAGAAATCACCTATTTTCCTACCTATTTAGAATAACCTACTTTTCATAGAATGGGTTACAAAGGTGAAATTAGACATTATTTTCACAACCTAATGGCAAATTGCAATTTTTGTGTACTATATGCCACAATAAACACCACATATTGTACATTGTAATGGATGAAACCACATAGTTTAATTCACACACATGTCATGAGCTGTGACTTTTTATGTGGTAAAAACCAATTTCTCTTGTTGTGTTCCTTGAGGTTCATTCACAATTAAGTCATAACTCACAATGGTTATCCAATGGATGGTGTGTTTGTCATGGGTGTTGTTTCATTTTAGTTCATTTCATCCACACATTAAAACTAAAGGTAATTTAGTATTAGGTTAAATATTTATAAATAAAGGACCATGTTAGTGTTATAATCAATACCAAAGGTAATATCATTATCAATACCAAACATAAGCCTATATATACCAAACCAAAACTATTATAAACATTAAACACCTTCACTTATCATCATTGTGGGGTGAAAAATATGATTGGGTAGTACTACAAGGAATCACCTCAAGAAATGACTAAAGAACTAAAAATTGGTCAAATAATATTCCTAGGCCTTTTCTTTTAAAAATTCTTAATATTAATTTTTTTTCCATACTTATTCATTACACACTAAAATATATGGACTTCAATTTTCATTGGAATAAAAATAGGTAGAAATTGTGACAAATTCTTATTCTTAATTTTTGTGGCCCATTCTAAAATCACAAACCTAAACTTTGGACATTCATAACTAAATTATACTTAATCAATTTATTACTTAATTTTTAAAATCAAATAGAATACCATCTAAAATGCCTTTGAAAATTACATATATTAATATATATAATCCCCCAAAATATGTATCAAAAGTGTTTCTAACTAAAGTTACTTTCTTAAAACATTTTGGTTAGTAATGATTTAGAATGTCCACATCCAAAATATTTTTTGTTTCATGAAATTTTTAAAGTCTATACAACCTAGTTAATGTTTTTTTTAAATTTTAAATCAATGAAAACCCTTATTTAAGCGTTTCTTAAATTTTTAAAAAAAATTATAAGTCCAATTAAAATAAAGTGACGTGATGCTCATTGTGGTACCACCCAATCATGTTTTCACCCTATGATGTGATGATAATATGTAGGACTAATAGGAAGTAATGTGAAGGATGACTAAACTCCCTACAAGTTTTTCTTTGTTTTTCATATTCATCCTATGTCATCTCATACTTTCCCTACAAGTTTTGAAACATTAGGAAAAATTATAATGTATTTGGAAAGGACTACCTAACCCAACGCTTGCCAATGTATTTGTTAAGCATACAATTAACATGCCCAATCACATTGTCACTAAGGTTGTTTGTTTGCTTTTCAAAGAACATTTAGGAGGTTGTCACAAATGATATTCAAATGTTTTAATCATTGTCCCTTTTTTTGGGTTAGTGTACCATTTTTATCGTAAATTTTCTTGAACCATTCCCCCTTTTTTTACCAAGATGATTTTCACAAATTAAGCCCATTGATAGGTTGCTATTTATTAAACATTTATGTATTTTTGGCATGTAATGCAATATTCACAAACAAGATTTCTCCTAGTTTTGCTCAAATGTATCCACGGCATGTCCCTCTTACCTCTTTCTCTCACCTCTTATTACCCCACATCACAAACTTCATAGGCAATGATTTGGCAATAATAGTCATGTGAAATATGTTTTTCATAGGTTCATATGAAATAGACATAAATGTCATTCATCTACTTGTATTATTTGAACATCAATGTTATGCACATTGTTTAGACATGAATGTCATATGCCTATTCATGTTGTTTAGACAAAGATGTTGTATGTCTATTGGTGTTGTTTACACACAAAAGTTGTGCACATGACTTTTGTGTTTAAATAATGCATGACATTTGTGTTTAAACAATATGAACTTATGAAATAATACATTTTGCACAAATTTGGAACAAACTCATAAAGCCTATAAATTTGTGATGCATTCAACCCCCAAAACAACAAGACAAAATAATAGACATACATATACACACTCCCAAGACAAGGAACCCAATAAAACAAAATAGCACACATACATACACACATATGCATTGCCTTTCCTTAAGCCCCTTCAATAACAAGCACAACAAGATAGGACATCACCCATACACTTATCAAGTTCAAACACATTATTCAAGTTATGCCTTCACAAAAATGAATGTGATGAAAGGATTTCATACTTCTTCACTTGAAGGTCTTGAATTTTCACTAATTCAACAAAAAATGTTACATGAGGTTCTCAAGAGTTTCATTTCCTCCCATTTCCTATAGGCTTTAAAGTCTCCAAGAACCTCCTACTTATTCATGATTCTACCTTAACCTTAAAATGTCATGTAGCTCTAAAAACCATTTAATAAACAACCCTTAAACACCTCCACAAATATAGTAAAAATCATAAGTGAAGTTGAACCCAAGTGGAAAGTAATTAAAGTTCAATTAAGGAAAGCTAACATTAAACAAGCTATTACTACTCAGAGGTGACATTAGTAAAAAATATGTGAGTAAAAATATAGGGTGCAATATATTAGTTATTGGATAAAAATATAAGTTAATTAGTTAAAAAATTGGGTACATTTTATTCAAATAATCAATTTAATTATAATATAGGGTGGCTTTAATATGTATATATTAGAAAATTAGATACTAATAGGGTGATAGAAAATAAGTTGGAAAATTATTTAATACCCCCCCTAAAAATAATTGTATAATGCATGTAGATCCCAAACTTTACACTAAATGTCCCCCCTAGGTATTATTAAGGTCGGACGAGGAAAAAAGATGATCAATTTCAAGAATATCCTCAATAATCATTTCCCTCCTTTTTCTACTTTTTTCCTCCCTTTACTTTGTAACTCCTAATGCTCTAATATTGCCAAATGCACTTGTTTTTCCTACCTTCATCTCCATTTTTGGGCCTTGAGCTTATTTCCTCATACATGATACCTCTAACTACCACCTTCAAGCTCCCTTGCTTGTTCATGATGCTTAAACTCACAAAATTTGCTCAATCTAGGTCAACATAACACAACCTTTTCATGAGTAACCACCATTTCCTTGTTCCTTGCCATAGGTCTTTCCAAGTTCATATTCAATTTAAATAAACTAACATAATCCATATTAAAGTTCATCTAAAATTGACCATTCATTATTTTATTGCACATGTTTTTCAATGTTCAGAGTTTTCATGTGTTAGCTTCACATAAATGCATTTTTTTCTAATATATAATAAGCATTTAAAATTTTAAATATGAATCAATCGTGCCAAAACTAAACCTAGTTCTAGGTCCAAATGTGAAACACAAAAATTAAAACTAAAACACAAAATGTGCAAAACATAAGTTCAAATAAAATTTTATTATGAAAACACGAAAAAATAATAACACAATTATGGTGCAAGATTGTACCCAAAATTATGTAACACAAATTAAAAATAATGTGAGAAGAACTATCTTCATTTATACATGAACTATGAGACCTAGTTTTAAAAAATATTTCAAGGAACCTTTTGGGAGTCTTCTTCACTACATTATGGATGAACAATGGATGAATTTCATCCATCATGGTGCTTGTGATGATGATAGTGCACACTCAAATGAATTGTCCTAATTGAACTATCATAAATTATGTTTTACATGGCGTTTAATGAACTATTGTGAAATGTCACCTATGGCAATTCTTACTTGTAGGGGGTGAGGAGCTTGAACTTTATTTTTTTAGCATTCCAAGTTCTTAATCTTACCATCATTTTCTTCTCACAATTTACTTCTCTCTTTATTATACTCTTGGTTTGATTTAATATAAAACATTTACAAATGATACAATTAATGTGGAAGTTGCCATAGTACTACTTTGGTATGTTCCCAAGAACTTTCTGTATGTACATGTAATTGATTGTTTTATAATATAATTATTCAACAGATTGGTAACCTATTAGTAGCTAAAGTTATTAATAGTTTGGTAAACTTGTAAATCCTAGTCCTTGTAAATTATAGTCATTACATCCTATTTTTTATGTTTTTCAAAAATCAAAAACCATTTTTAATAATGAACCTCCTATGGAAGCAAGATTTTTCACATGTAAAAATATATGATGGAAAAGAAACCAAAATCCAAATTTTAAAAATAGAATTTTCAAATAATGGACCAATTGGAATTTGAAAATTTTCTAATTTTATAATTTTAGTTGGCAAAAAAAGATGGTATAGAACACAATACAATATTCAATGGGTTAATGTATCATTAAGGACTCAAATCCAACACAACTATTAATTAAATACATCAGGGTTTGTTTTTTCAAGTTTGTGATGTAATTGAAGTGATGATCATCCATAAGATGATTGAGCCAAATTTGGCTAAATATGAGATATGAAAGTTAAAAAAATGAAAAAAAAATTCTACATTCTTTACTACTTATTGGAACTTATCATTAAAATTTGGCAATTTAGAAAAAAAAATCTTCAAAATCTAAGGAATTTGGGCCATTGTTTCCATGAAAAAACCTTTGTATAAGTTGAAATCATGTTTTCAAGTACATATTTGATGAAATTTCACCCAAAAAAAATATTCAAATTTTCTTTCATAGCTTCAAATATTTTTAAAAGGAATGGTTGAATTCAACGTCATTATCACAATTTTAAATAATGATGATGAAGGAGGATATCAATTTTCCAAATTTCACAAACTTTGTGAAGTCCATGTAATATTATTATTATACTACAATGCACAATTGCCTATTTAAACCAAGTCAAAACAACATGTTTGAAAAGCACACACCTTCTTCATTGAGAACATTCAACCTTGAAAATTGTTGGTTCTAATTCTAGTTAGTAAAAACCAAATTAGAACAGGTCTAATTTAAAGAATTGAAGATGTGAAACTTCTTCAAAATAACAACAAGCGCATGAAATGCAAATACAATCCACTAATTAAAAATTATTAATTGGAATATTAATGGACCTTCTAGTTATTAATCAATTTCAAAGAAAAAAATGACCTTGATCGAAATGACTATATATGATGGCTAATTTTCTCAATGCAAAGCTTTCACTAGACTTATGTTGAATTGGGAGAATGTTTGATATCATGGCAATAGCTCCACTATTATTTCAACTAAAGTTGAATACATTTTTTCATCAAGGCATTTAAATAAGCTCAAGCTTGTGTGAACAACTATTGGCTTCATGCATTTTTCAAGCATCCAAATAACAAACCTGTAGAATTTTAGCACCATCATCCTCATGTCCAAATTACTCATGTGCATGCAGCACTACACACCCAAAAATTGGATCACATATTGTAAAACAACAATTGTAACAAATCAAGTCCTAATTTTCTATATCTAATTATCTATCCCCTTGAGTTCTAGAACCATTTAACTCAGTCAAAAGGAAGAAAACAGGAATTTGCAGCCTCTTCATTTGTTTCTTCCACAATTAAATCTTGCAATCATCAATACACATTTGTTTAACCCATCCAAAATTTGAACCCAAGAACCCCCTCCCTGAACCCCAAATTCAACCCAGAATGAAACCTTAAAAGCAAACCTTAAAACCTATAAAATCTTTGAAATTATGATGTAAAGAGCAAATGTGAGAGCATAATCTACCACATTAAGCATGCATTGCATAACAAACTCTCAAGTTCCTTTTCCTTGATAACTAGAACCTCGTGACCGGGGGAAAAAGTTTTAAATTCATCAAAGGAACTATTTAATGTCAATTCAAAATTCTCACAATAAAAAATAATGATTATATTTTCATTTTATCTTCCTTTGATTTTTTACAAATAAACTAAATGAATAAAAATTCAAAATGATATATAATGTAATGTATGACTAACAAACTTTGTATATGGTGTAATGCATAATGCATGGTGTAAACATGTTTATCAAGTTCAATATTTTTTCATAGTTGCAAAATTCAACTAGTACAATGATGGTGAATAAATTCATACTCACATAATACTAATAAATCATAATCCACGACTACATCCATGATTGGGTTGGTATCATTTAGGACATTATATGATTACATGATTGCATAACCTAGGATGAGAAAGTGTAGATCAAATTACCTCTAGTACCTAGGTAACTAGGTGTACAAAACTTTAACTATGGTAATTTAGGGTAATTACACATAAGGTAGGTTAATTTAGGTAACTAGGATAATCATATTTTAAGAGACTACTAACATGGGTATCCTAAAGTCTTTATGTGAAAGTTACGTCAATAGGAATTTTTTTAAATATGGGGATCACTCATCAAAGTTCAAAAGTTATGCACATGTATATGTGTAGTTATTTGCAAATCCAAATTCTATTAACTATCCAAATTTTATGAAGACTATTTCAAGTAACATGGATGAAATAAATATTATATACCCAAAAGTTTCATCAATGATTTGGTGATGTGTAGTTGTAATTTTTGGCAATTGGTAGCCAATAACATGACTCAAAGTGCCATTAACAACTTGTGTTTAAAATTGTTTTTTGTGCACATAACGAGCATTCCCACTACAAGTTGCAAAATCATTAACACATGATTTGTTTTGTCATTGCGTAAACAAAAAAGGCTTTGATGTTCAAGAACAAAAAAAATCAAATGGTGACCCCTAGTGACTCAAACATGGAATTGTATTGGTGGAAATTCCTTTTATAAGGCAAATAGTTTCGCACATGAACAATTGAAGGCAATTCGAAGCATGTTTGATGTAAATAGAATAGGTTTGAGCTCAAAAGTGATTATTACAATATTGAAGTCTATATGTCTTGAGTTGATGGCATCAACATCATGGCTATTAGAAATTTCAATGTGAAATTTTCGAAGAGATATTGCAAAATCTAAGTTGTTTCATTGGCACATGATTTTTGTCCCATAGATTGAATGGTTAATTTTTCTTTAGAAGTTGTAACTAACCCAATTTTGAATAGATGCATTTAAAGAAGGTTTGGTAAATAATGTTGGGCCAACTGTAAGGACAAATTGGAACCAGTTGTCACAATAGAGGATGTGTGTGCTATTAACAACAATGGTGGGGCACTCTTTTAGTTGCCTCAAGCATGCATCTATTGATCCAAGACTCACTTATGCACATGTTGAAGCCTCTTCAATGATCAACAGACATGGTCTAACAAAAATTTCAATGTCCTTAATACAAGGTTGGGCATTTTGTGGCTTTCCATGGAGCTTGAAATTGAATGCTACACAAATTATTTGACCTTCAATAATAAAATAGTAATTCCCATTTGGGCAATGACCATGATAAAATTCAGTTTAACTTATTAAGTTAGGTAGGTAGTAGGTACCTAGGTTTATTAATAGACTATTAATTATGCTAAGTAGGTAACCTAGGTCTAATTAATAGGCTAGTAGGTTAATTATAATAGGTTAACTAATTAGATATGTTAGGTATGTAGGTCGCTTTGACCTGGAATACCTAACTAATGTCAAATTAGTATGTTCAATTTGACTAATGCATGGTCATTTTGACAAATATTTTTCTTCTATTTGTCCTTTTTGACTAGATGTTTGATTGACACCTAGTCAAAAGGCCACTTTAGTCAAATGTACTAGTAAAATATAACACATGTCTTTCATGCCTTAACCCATTAGTCAAGATGGACATCACTTATGGTCAAAATAAACACTTTGGTCAAGTTGAACCCTTAAAAGGTTATGATTTGTAGTAGTGTTAGGAAAGTAGGTCAATAGGTTAGATGGTACATATGTACCTAAGTATATAAGTAGGTAGGTAGGTAAAGCCTACATAGGTAGGTTATTTTCTTAGGAAATTTTTATTTTAATTTGAAACAAACAATTGTATTGTCCCCATTTATTTAGATAGTTTGCAACATTGGAAGAAAAAAACATGGGATAAATTTTTCTAGTTGCAAATTAGTGTGCAATTAAGTTGTAATTATAAAATTTATCCCATATTTTTTGTCCTCCATTTCAATCTTGTAGACCATATAATGAAGTGCATTTGAAACATTGAAAATACACAAACAACATTATAAATAACATGTCATTTGGGGTGAATTAATTAAAAGGCTTAACCCAAAGGCTAACATAAAATGAAATTAATAAAATCTATTTACCTATTTACTCATTACCTACTTACCTATTTACCTACCTATGTACTTTTTACCTACCCACCTACATACCTACCGACATAAATTGAAATTTTTAATTCATTTAAAAAAATGTGATGTGACATATTTGAATTATGCCAAATGACAAATTTTGATTAAACTAGATGGCAACATGTGAGTGGACTATATTTTAATTACAAAAATGGGGATTGTATACAAATGGTTAATGGATGAAACCATATATGGTGCCCATATACATTATCCATGTGGAATGTATTGACATTATAGTGAGTCGTAAGTCATTTGCAATTAGATGTTGGATGTGATTCCACTTATGCAAATAATGAATTTTTAGTCACATGATTATAATTTATTTATGGTTGCAAATTGACATTTTTTTTCTAGGGTCAATCATTACCAAAAATTTAAACTTTACATTTTTTGGTTTTCTGGTACAATAAACTACAACTTTTCTTAAAGCATCATGTATATTATACATACCCCATTTATATGTTAAATGACTTTTGAATTTTAAAAAAATTGGATCAATTTTGAATTTGTTTTTGAACTTTAAAATTTAAAATTTTCACATTTTAAAAGTATGAATGATATTTGAATGTGGTTAATAGGTTTTTATCCTTTAATTTTTTTCACATCAAAATGCAAGTTTATTATGTGAATCCTTTTGATCTAGTCCTTTGCAAAATTGACTCCTTTTGGCACAATATTTGTTCATTTTCAAATGTCTTAAATCAAAATTTAAACATAAAATTTCATCAAATAAACTTTTGGTTTGAATGCCTTTACATTCATTTGAATGAATAAGTAACAAGTTACCATGTCATGGTTTTAAATGCCAAAACATAAATATTTCTTTAATTTTGATTGGTTTTATTAATAGTTCAACACCTTTTTTCGTTCATTGGATTATGAATGCACCTAAACAATTTAACAAATGTGAACAATAATTTAGATGGATGATTATCCTTCTATTGAAATTATTGTGATCGCCTTACGGGGCTTCACAATTTTGAGTTCTTATGATAGTGAAAGGGGTGAGAACTTATGAAGCATTGAAGGGTTCCCTTACCTTGCATAAAGCATTTTGAAAAAAATAAAAATGTTCAACCACTCTACTAGTATGGAGAGTGAGTTACACTTGACAAAGTCACGGCTAAGGTAAGTTCATTGGATTAAACACATAAAAATGCCAAAAATAATTGCAAAAAATATTATGTATAAAATATTACAACATTGGTTTTGAATCTTAACCATGGTACCAATGTGGGTGCTAGTTCACCTAAGGCACATGGCCCCCTACTTTGGTAATGCCTTCATCTTAGACCTTACCTTAAGTTTTAATTTTTTGTGCCTTTGCAAACTGAACATGCATATATTATGGGGCATATGTTTATTATTCAACCTTAAGATTAAATCAACTATGAATGGATAATAGCTGAACAATAAATAGAAGATTGTTCATTTGTTCACCTATGAATAATCAATCCTCTACTAATAGGTGATGCTTATGATTAGATCTAATTGATTGTGATTTTGAAAATCTCTTGAACAAATGTTCAATGATAAGTACATGTTTGATGACTAGTGATTTTTTTTTACCCAATTGCATCAAGAAGAGAATGAATGATAGTTTCAATGATGCTTCAATGTTTTTGAAAAAATAACTCTAAACCCCTCTCGAATTCCAACTAGATATTTTTCTCATCTTTATTATGTTTTGAATGATTAAAACTTAATGAGTGTACCAACTAAGGTTTTACAAAACTTCTTTGTATTTTAAACGTATTGATGCAATCATCAAAGATGTTAAGCTCAAAATTTTAATTTATTTTAATTCACCCCTCATTGAACTTTAAACCCTTTTGCACCAAACACCCCATATCTTGCCCATTCTTTTATCAAATTGAGAAATTTTTGCATAGTGCTAGGTGGAGGGCTAAAAATGTTCTTTGAGCTTCAAAATCAAAGAAACGATGTGTGAGGAGTATTCAACTTCATTTTTGTTTTTAAGTGTTCACTCACCAGTTTATCTACCTTAACCTTTGTTGTGTGAAAAACAAATAAGCAAGAATTTGTGAACACATGGGGATTAACAAATGTAATTAAGACATCAACACAAATCTTTTCTTAACACATCAGCACAGACTGAACAAATTGCTTTAAAGGAGGGGGTGGGGGATTGAATCTCAAAGGAGGAGGAAGGTGGTAGGTACATTTGGTCGTACGAATCAGCAGAAGGATGGTTCGAGGCTACTAAGAGCCTATTCACGTCTACGCTACAAATTTTTAATTTTTGGTAAGAGCAACAATAACAACATGGCGATGAAGAGGGCATGGGAATTAGTAGGGTGCTGCGAATGTGCATAGGTAGTAGTTGCCACAATATGTTATCCTTCCTTCTTATCACCACTGCCACTACCAATAACACCATCACAATAATCGACAAAATCTTATTTGGATTGCTCATGTTGCTTTTAGTGACACCATGGGACATAACCCATCTAACAGCCTTGGCAACATTACTTGATTTCCTTTGATCTTCACACACTAGTAAGTAAAACGGATTTCTAGTTTGGATTTTAAATTAATGGCAATGTCATTTCACTGATTAGGTCAACTTGAATTGTGCTGGAAGGAGCTGGGGTTTTCATCTAGGGTTTTTCTCTTAATTCATATGGGTTTATTTGCAAAGCACCCAACAAACTTAATCACATTAAAACTCACATCCACCCCCTTCTCGGGAAATAAAAACAAAAAAGGAAATGAAAAACCAGTGGCAGTGAAGATTTATGATGCACCCCCAAATTCCTTGAAAGACTCAAATGTGAGTCCGAAAATGAAAATGCAAGAAAAAGGAGTTGGGGTATGTTCCTTAGCTCATAACACTTTAGGGGTAAAAAAAGCATGCTAGAGCTCTAGGATGGGGAATAAGACGAGTGACAAGCAGGTCCATTATTCATATGAACCTACACAAACCAAACAACAAGTTGGTTAATGCATAGTTGGAGCACTTTTGATGCACGGACAAACCACGGGCATACATAGATTCATAAAATTCACCACAGCCCGGACTTGGGGGAAGCCACCACCTTCCCCCTTATAGTATTATTTGTGATTAGCCATGGGGGCTACACCCAAATGTTATTTTTCCTAGGATTCCCAGGTCAAGAGTCCCAAAATTCTCGAAATTAGGACTCTTACTACTTTGCAAGCCCATAATTTTTTATGTAGGCTTTTGATTAAAGTGCAGTTTAAAACAAAGTTGTAGCTCTCATTGAAAATTTTCCAACGATATGTTGCACGTCACCTATATGCACATAAATAAGGGCGATTCCCAACTTTTAGTGGTCAAGAGTCAAATTGACATTTTGATTTTCAATTTTTTTTTCAGCCATAACTTATGTTATAAGTACTCAAATGGGTCATGCAAACCCATTTTAAATATCGACATCTCAAGAACTTTTCAATGGTATAAGGAACTTTTCAATCTAATGAATTTTGACCCATGAAATTTCTCTTTAAACATTCGGGATTTCATAGGGACTCCAACTCCCAACGTGGGTTCATTCCTTCACACTCTTTCGCACTCCCGAGAATGTGAATGTGACTACCGGGTTGCACTTTTGGCCCGCATCTTTTCATGCCCTTATCTTGGTCGTGGGCCTAAGGTTAAAGTCATGATAGTTTAGGTCCTTTAAATTTTTTGGAGCAAAAGAGGAAGATAATGATGACAACAACACCAACATCAGTAAACAACAAGACAACAAAGGTAAAAAAGCTAAGGGAATATAGGTTTTGTGTTTTTTTGTTTTTCTTTTGTTTGGGATTTGTTTTGTGTTAGGTTTTTTTTTTTAATGTTTTCGTTAAGCTTAGAAAGTTTTTTTTTTCCCAAGAATCTAATAATTATATTCAAATTAAGTACAATAGAAAGTTTCTATTACACAAAAAGAGACTCACCACAATCTTGGTTTTTCTTGGTTTTTGTCATAGTCCTAAAGAAATAACAAATGAAGAAAAATATATATAAATAAATATAAATGCATTGTAAGTGTGAACATGTCAATATTTATTGGCTAATCATTCACCAATAATATGTTTTCTAAGATGTTTTTTTAAAAGCGAAAGATTAAATTTAGGGTGTTTTATGTTATTAAAATTAGGTGTTACATTAGTTGGGTAATCCAAAGAATAAAAGAATAAAAGTTTTTGGGCCCCTAATTCTTGCACAATAGTTTTTTTAAAAGTATATAGGTTGTGTCAAACCCAGTAGAGTAAGGATGATGATGTCAAAGGTTATGTCAAAATTAAAATTTAACTATTTTTTGAAATAAGACTTGTTTTTTTATAACAATTCATTATTTTTTTCTATTTGATTTATCCAATCTTGTGGTTGGCTTTATAGGTTTAAGATTACTATGTTGAAATACGCCATCTTTAAAACATGGGACCTATCTGTAATTATGCAAATAGGTCCTGATCTAAAAGTTTGGTATTAAAGTGTTTAAGTTTTGTTGAATCCAATAGCTCAATGATCGTGACACATAAGCCTATAACAAAATTAGAGTTTGACTTTGGCATAATGCCTTAGCAAAGGACTCCTTTGAAAGTTTTTTACCTTTTTTTTTCTTCGTTTCATTTAATAGTACGTGATTAGCTTTATAGATTTATGATTACATTATAGCAGTAAGCATTTTTTAGAAAGTGGGGCACATGTTCATAATATACTTCCTACTTCATGGGCACCAAACATCCCATGTCCCCAACTCATCATGTCTCATTGAACCTCGTAATTCCCATCGCCCATTCGTTTCATCATGTGCTACCACTAACCTATCTTCCACCTCATCCCCCATGCAAACCACAAACCACCCACTAATTACCCATCTAATTTTAACAAATCATACACCACCTACTAGTGCCCTTTACCAGCCCCCAATGTCGCAACCCTAACCTTGGGCTTGCGACCAAGGCAAAGGCTTATAAAGGTGCGGGTTAAGGGTGAGCCCAGGAGTCACATTTCATGCTCTTGGGAGTGCAAAAGAGTGTGAAAGAATGAACCCCCATAGTCCCAAATGAACTACCACTTTGGGAATTGGAATCCCAATGGATTCCCGAATTTTCAGAGAGTGATTATAGGGGTCAAAATTCATTGGATTGAAAAGTTCCTTATATCATTGAAAAGCTCTTGGAACTTAAATGTCTAAAATGGGCTTGCATGACCCATTTGGACATTTAAAACACAAGTTATGGCCAAAAGAAAGGTCGGGAGTCAAATTGGCAATTTGACTTTTGACCACTAAAAGTCAGGAATCGCCTCGATTTCCTTGCGTTTAGGTGGCGTGCCACATGCTGTTGAAAAATTCTTGACAAGGGCTACAACTTTGCTTTAGACCTCACCTCAATCGAAAGTTTACACACAAAGTTATGGGCCCCCAAAGTCGTAGGAGTCCCAACTTTGGGGATTTCGAGACTCACACTTAGGAGTCCTAGGACAAAATGACATTTGGGTGTTGGTCCCATGGCCAGGCACAAAGTATACTATAAGGAGAAGGTGGTGGCTTCCCTCAAGTCTGGGCTGTGATGAGTCTTGTGAATCCGTGTTTGCCTGCGGTTTGTCCGTGCACCAAAGGTGTTCCAACTACGCACTAACCAACCTATTGTTTAGTTTGTATAGGTCCGTGTGAATGACTCGCTTATCAATCTTCCTAATCCCACCCCAAAGTTCCAGCATTCGGGACACCCTTTGGTGTTGGGACTTGCCACGGGCACTTGGACACACAAGACTCACCACGGCCCGGACTCGGGGGAAGCCACCACCTTCCCCCATATAGTATTCTCTGCGGCCGGTCGCGGAGGCTACATCCGAATGGCACAAATTCCCGAGACTCCCAAAATGGAGTCTCGAAATTGTCCCGGCGGGACTCCCGGAACTTTGAATCACCATAACTCCTGACTGCGGAGTTGGATCGCGACAAGGTCTCAACCAAAGTTGTAGCCCTCGTCGAGATCTTTCCAACGCCATGTCGCACGCTCAAATCGGACGTCGGGAAGAGGTCGATTCTGGACTTTTAGTGGTCGAGAGTCAAATTGCCAGTTTGACTCCCGGCCCTTCTTTTGCCCATAACTTGGGCTGCAGATGTCCGAATTGCCCATGCGAGGGCATTTTCGATATCTAAGTTTCAAGACCTTTCCAATGACACCAAGAACATCTCAAGGCGAGGTGTTTTGCCCCTTGCTGTCGAGCTCTAAACATTCGGGAGTCCCGGAAGACTCCCAACCTCCAACTTTTCCAAGTGTTGGGCTTCACCCCCACACTTGGCCAAAGTGGGGTTGCGACA
>Ga0116229_10008564_pt1 | contig 15855 bp, 21 predicted proteins | sample S1TSphgellanicum_3_FD_87313 | JGI IMG/M metagenome (GOLD analysis project Ga0116229, IMG submission 87313) | Host-associated microbial communities from peat moss isolated from Minnesota, USA - S1T2_Fc - Sphagnum magellanicum MG | ecosystem: Host-associated > Plants > Peat moss > Unclassified...
AAAACAAATCAAATTGTGCAAATGTTCTATTTCTCATACTTGTAACTTGTTGATTTTTTTTATCAACAATAGTTAATCAAATTATGCAAATGTTCTATCTTTCATTAATTTAATAAATATTTTGTCATTTCAACATTTTGTTTGGTGCCCACCAAGTTGAAGATGTTAGTCTATTTATCTTTAAACTTTCAAAATTCATTATTTTTTGACTTTTCCAAAGTCCATAATTATGGTAAAAGTTCAAACATTTTTTTGTAAGTTGTGTGTGATACTTTCACATTCACACATCTTTAAGTTAAACACATGTATTTTTCTTGAAAATGATGTGAATTATGAATGTGTTCTTTTATGCACATGCCCCAATATATTTACACACATCTTTGACTCAACATGTGTATTTTTTTCTTGAACATGATGTGAATTATGAATGTACTCTTTATGCACATGCTTAGGTTGGTGTCCAGTTGGCATCACTCATTATCATACTCATTACCCATGCCCTTGTGGGAAAATAAAATGGACTTGTGTCTATGCTTGGAGGGCATGAGTTTGCTAAAAAAAAAACATTCCTATACCCAGGCCCTTCAAGCTTCACAAATGGATTATTTTAATGCCCTGCCCCCTGGTATGCCTGAAAATAGATACCCAGCCAACACTGGTAAAAACCTGTCAGAAATTACATAGAGCACAATCTTATCTCCACCAAGAGTTAGTAATGCCTACTCATTTTGCTTTTCAAAATGCTTGTCTTGTTTCTCTTTTTCTTTAGGAAAAGAATTAGGATCAGAATTTTGCGACATGTTTTTATGCTCAGTAATAACAACCGCCTCCCAGCACAGCGTTCTGGAACTAAGCACCCCTAAGCTCGACCTCAGGTAGGCATTCAATTCAGTAACACCCTGGTCCTCGGCATTACCCCACACTTTACCCACTCACCTTATTTAGGTAGCCATTTGTGCTCACGTTTATGGTATGGTTGCACTTCAAACCGACTAGAATTTTATAGTAAATAGTGTGGCCTGTGCCCGTTGGCCCAAGTGTTACCATGTCCTCAACTGATTTTTCCTTTCCAAAACCTGATTTTTTCGAATTTCTTTGAATTTTCAGCGGCAGAAATCCCTTACAAACCAATATCTCCCACATTCTGAATCCAAAACTTACCAAACAAATTCCATAAAATCATGCTCATCGAAATCTTTCCAACAACACCAAAGGCACACTCCAATTCCTCCAAAAATTTCAGCAACGATTTAATTTAATTTTCAGTGAAAAAATCATTCAATACTCAAGAACTTTTGCACCGCAAGTCCAAACGTCATGGAGCCAAGCCCATGCACCATTCCTCATGGAGAGCTTTCCAAAGACACCAAGAATCCGATCTGAAGCATCCAGGTTCAGTGGATCTCGTAACTACAAAACAAAACAAACACCTTCCTTCATAGATCGATAAGAGTTTGGAGGTACTGCTGAATGCCTCTAGTTTTCTATTGTAGGATATAATGCGTTGACACCTTTCATACCTGGGCATGGATTTTTTTTCACTTTAGGTTTCCAGTTTCCACGTACGGGTGTTAATCTACTTGGAGTTGATTGATTTGCAAATGCAAATCCTTTCCTACTTCCTAGCGTTGGTACAGCTTCCCTCAGAGGCTTTTCCCGTTTGGTTTGCACGTGGATTGTTAAACTACATGGAGTTGATTGATTTGCAAATGCAAATCCCTTCGTACTACCTACTGATGGTACAGCTTCCCTCATAGACTTTTTCCGTTTGCTTTGCACGTAGATTGTTAAAGACTCATGGACTCGACTTATTGGCAGATGCTTGGATTTTGAAGCTTGGGGAAGATTCTAAGTTTTGAATTGATAACGCTTGATTTACACTTGGAACGTCCGTAGAAAATTTTCCAATTTCCCAGATAGGTATAAGATGTCTAGGATTTGGGCACTCTTGACGCCAATACAACTCAAGCACTAGCCTTGAAATGTTTAACCCTAGTACAAGAGATAAAACTATATAATTATAATCCCAAAGCATGAAAAAAGGGTTTAGGGTTTGTGGAAGTTTGGTAATTCCCAGGGACCTCCATCTTCTTGAACATGGAGAGTGGACTGCCAGGAGGTGTGTTGATAAGTCCATATGCAATCGCCAGTTTTTCACTATGGTAATGCAAATGAGATACCTTCTCTTGTTCACCCACATCATGAAGCACAAAACTTTGTATCTGGCAAATACTCTGTGTCAAGCATCTGTCCTGACAATGTTTTCAGTTCTGCATGGATTTCACTCATTCTGATGGTCTTGATCAGTGACTACTACAAATGTATGCACCTCGTTCTTCACTTCCATCCACATGTGATTGTGCTGGTTTCTTCACACCCCTTTTCTTTCTCAGTTGTTGAACATTTTCTCTTAGATCCCAGGTGCCAGTAGTAGCATGGGTGTTTGATAGCAGCACATAACCTGCAAAATTTTCAGGGTTCAATTCTGTTACACACTCTCCCATCTCCACATCACCATGAATTCACCACCATGGATTCTGTAAGCATCGAACAATTCCTTCCACAGAGACATATTTGATTTGAGATGCATTGTCTAGATCGTATCCTCAGCCTTGTGCAAATGACCAGCACTGTCGAGCAAAGCAAGTCAACTATGCAGGTGGAGAGTTCAGGTGTTGGGGATATCTCATAAACTAAGCCAGTGGAGTCAAAACAGCCCGATCTTCACCCACTGGGCCTGCATGGCTACAAGCTAAAAGAAACCAGACAAAAGTCACATCATCTGGTCCTAGACCTTTGTCACACATGTTCAAAATGTTCAAGAGCTTCCTTACCATGCAAATCCTCCAAGCATGGCTTTCCAAGAGACCACATCTGGCAAGGCCATATTGTTACACACTCTCCGAGCATCCTCAATGCTCCCACATTTGGCAAACATGTCCACAAGGCTATTCCCCATAATGACATCTTACTCACAACCACTTTGAATGATTTGCTCATAAGCATGCCTGCACTTCTCAAGTGCCACTATATTGACACATGCATTGAACACCCCAAGAAAGTGACATGGTTTGGTCGCACACCTTGCCATTGTACCAGTTCCAATACATTCTGTCATTGCCTGCATTTCACATATCCAAATTTCAGGGCATTCCAAGAGACCAAATTTCATGAGGCCATCTTGTTGAGTTCACTCTCCAAGCATCCTCAATGCTCCCACACTTGGCATATATGTCAACATGGCTATTTGCAACAAAGACATCAGACTCACAGCCACTTTGAATTATCTGCTCGTGAGCATCTTCAAGTGCAACTACACTGGCATGGCTATTAAGCACCTGCACAAAAGTATTAGGGTCTGGCTGCACACCTTCCTGATGCATTTGTCAGAATAATTCCAATGCCTTCAGCCCTTGTCAACATTTCACAAGTACCAATATCATGGTTGTCCAAGAGATAACATTTTGTGACGGCATCTTGTTGAACACTCTCCCAGCATCCTCCATGCTCCCATTTGGCATACATGTCAACAAGGATAGTGAACACAAAGACATCTGAGTTGCAACCACTTTGAATGACCTGTTCATGAGCATCCCTACCTTCTTCAAGTGCCTGTAAGCTAGCACATGCAGTGAGCACCTGAACAAACATAGAATTAGAGAGATATATTGACTTCTACAAGAGCTAAGTTCCTTCATCAATACAATGATGACAGGATAGAATTCCTCTACCTTCCCTGACCTATTGTCCCACCACTGCTAAGTATCTGAAAAGAACTCCTGCCAAAGCTTCTCTGTGTGGCCTCCAGAAGCTGCTGCACTAGATGGAAAGAAAAGAAAAAGAAACTTCTCATTAAGTCAGACATCTTGTTCACATATAAGCCAAGATGAGGCTTTGGGTTCAAATGGATTGTGAGTAACAACACTATTCATTTCCATGTGACCTAAGAATTCCATTTGAAAGAGCTCATGCAAGTTTAAGAATAGCCTACTCTCATTTCGCAAAACAAACCCCAGCTTTTCAATTCAAAAAAACCTTGGTGGGAAAATATGCACAACCGAAGGACACGCATTGGTCTCTATTCTATTTTGCCAGTGAATTCTGGAACATGGTGTGTGCTGGATCACCTCATTGGCTGCCAAGAATTGTGTCTAGGTCAGAGTATGGTGCATGGCGAACCAGCACACAACACATTATATATAGGGGAAGGGTCCTCTCCTCTAGGTTGTCCATGAAACAGGTCTTTTTAGGGCAGGCAAGGGATTAAAAAATACAAAGAAAATAAAATTTTGCTCTGCTTTACGTCCCAATTATTGCCTGTGGCATTAGTGTGGGGGCAAAAATGATGGCTAACAAATTTAAGAATCAACATCCTGCTCAGCCAATGAGGAGATGCAGCATGCACCCCAGTGGACTAGGATCTTTTTCTTTTGGAAGGGGGAGAGGATGTGAGTTTTTTCTTAAGAGGCCCAGATTTTTTTTTTCCTTTTGGAGAGGGTGTTGGATTTTTAGAATTTTTGTTGTTTACATCAAGTTTCCATGATTACCCAATCAAGTTCCCAATGGGTTCCCAATTGTTCCCCAAATTTCCAATGTTTCTCAATGTATTCCCATTTGCATCTCACTTGACCCATATGCTTTGCACAAAGTCATCCTCTTTTAGATGGGCCACTATGGGGACTAACATGTTTTTATGTTTGATGTGAATACTTCTAAATTGGGCAATCTTAAGGAAAATCCCTCCCTCTCTTATAAAAGTGGACATAAGAGCCCTTCCCTTCCTACACCTTGTGATTTGCGCATGTTTAGGTTCATGATAACTTTCATATTGAGCTTCTTGCTGGGTAAAGCCCACCAGTGGCAAACATCCCCAAAATGAAGGCCAAGACTTCACTACCCCTCTTGCTAGGCCTCTTATTTTGAGAATGCACCTACCCAGTGACTTTACCCTACAGATGAACCTCATATATAACCCCAAATATACTTACATGGAACAAGTAGACAAAAGTGTATTGACGCCACTTATGACATGCATACCTAGTCTAAGTAAAACCACTAGCTACCTAGTGTGGTCTTGCACCGATTGGAAAACCCTCTTCTGCCTTTTTGGGGTTATCAGTTTCACAACTCAAAAAATAGTATGTTTTGTATATATTAATAATACTTTTGCATGGATTTCTAAGATGGTCCCGCAAGTGAAAAGAAGAAGATGACACTTAATAGTTAGCTCAATCAACTGTGCCTTAATTTATTGCTTAGAATCCTCTACTTAGCATATACTTTTGCATGGATGTATAACATGGTCCCACAAATGAAGAGAATATTGTAAAAAGAAGAGAAAGACCAGAATATGGTAGTCAGTTTGTTCAATTGTGCCTTAATTTTACTTTTACAACCCTTCACCTTGTAAGCCCCCAGAGTTTTAAGTGTAGGGTAACGCCCTAGGGTGGGGGCATTCTCAAAATAAGGGGCCTAGGACAAGGCAATAGCCAAGTTCGACCCCACATTTTGGGAATGTCCCTCACCCTAGGGCTTTACCTATCGTAACACACAAGGCAAAATTTATCATGAATCAAACCTATATAGATCGAAAGGTGTATGAATGGTAAGGTTCTTATACCTATTCCTCAGTAGTGGGAGGGTTCTTACACCTACAAGTAGGCATAATTTTCCTCCCATCTTTGAGTAGGCATAATATCCCTCCCAATTTTTAGGAGCGAAGTTGATGGATATAAGGTGCCCTCTGCATACACTACAAATGTTTACCAAGTGCTTTACGATAACAGCTGCAGGTCTTTATTCTCCCCTTTAATGGACTAATTCCATGTTGAATTAGTCCAATCAATGTGGCTGTAGCCCTAAGGGGCAAGCCTTGTTGATTCTGTTAGTCCTAACTGCTGTTAAGGCCTGGACAGTGCAGGGTTTGGCCAATTCCAGCTCTAGGAACCAGAATGGAGCAAGATGAGACCATGGGGCAAGCTAGGAGTCAGAATCAAGACCAAACTGCCTTTTCTATACTGGCAAAATTTCGCCAAAAGGTGAAGTTAAAAATCTAAAATTAAAAGACGATGCACATGCTTTTAGGGTTCCAATTACCAACTTGAACTTATTCTGTTTCATATTAATTAGTTGGGGTTGCCTAACAAGTTCAACCTTTTTTTTTTGGTGGCAATGAGCCAATTTGATTGGCCCATCACAAAAAAAAGTTGAAACTATGGAAGCTCTCCACAATAGATGATTCTATAGAAAGATAGAGTGCCTTTCCTTTGGCCCAGCTATATAGGTGAGAAGGGGAGGATTTTGGGCAAAACATATGAGATTCAACTGAGGTGCTATTGGGAACACCCTTGGGGAACACATTGAGAACCTAGGGAACATATTGTAGTATTTGGTTTTCTGCATGTAGCAAAAAAATATAGCTAGTAGGATGATTAAAATTTTGTATTTCATAGTTGTTATTTTATACCTAGTTTTGGCTTAAACTTCCTCGGGTTAATTGCCACTTTTTTCTACACCTTCCAATGGAGGATTGCCACTTTGGCTGCAGAAAAAAATTCCTAAATAAAACATTGCTCTCTAGCCTAGTCCTTTTCTAGTCCTACACTCGTAGGACTGGAGAAGAGAAAAACCAAATTCCAATTCTGTGCTAAACTCTCTTTCTATTCCATCTAATGCCAGATGAGGGGAAGATGATGAAGTAGACAAGGAAGAAGAAGAAGGGTTGAAACTTGAAACATTGTGACAGGCACAAACGACATAAAAGTAGTAGAACTTGAGCTGCTCATCAGCCATGGCGGGTTTTCTGAGATCGAATTCCCTGATTTCATCCGCCATATTCAGAGTTTCTGCGAGGTCTCATGCGCCTGCTGCACGGCCTTCAGCGGTCTTCACTCGCTTCTTCGCCACAGCCCACGAACATGACGATGCTGGTCGGTCTACTAATAATTTCCATAGTCCTTCCTTTCCCCACAGAGGTTTCTTAAAGTTTTGTACTTTTAAGAATGCCTCTCTTTTGTTTTTCCTTCTTAGATGATGATCTGTTGATGTAGGTAAGTGGGTTAATAACGGGTTTTTGTGATGCGGGGTGCTGCTGCAGAGGAGATGCAGAAGTGGCGTAACATCAGTATTGCGGCAATTATAGCTTGTACTGCTCTGGCCATATACAACCTCTCTGGCGAGCAACACCACGAAGCTTCTGAACATCCGGTAGTGCTGCTCCAACACTCCTGCAATTTGGATTTCTGGAAATTTTCATAATAAGCCTCTGAAGAGCTTTGAAATCCATCCATCCAGCTGTAGAGCTAACCACCAAATTCAACAGTGCACTGAAAAGTGTGATTTTCTTTGGTGTGGCAGGAGTATTCCTACTTGCACATCCGGAACAAGGAATTTCCATGGGGTACAATTTCGTGACCTTGAGTGTTTTTTTTTTCCTCTGTTCTCTCTCACAGGTAGGAACATTCAATACGTTTGGATCATTTTGAGACATGCAGGCCTTTTTCTGTTCCTCTTTCGGTCTGAATTTTGCATGTCTTTAATGGCCAAACTGAATTTTGCATGTTCCTCTTTCGGTCTGAGTTTTGTTCATAAAGATTAACTGAAGGGACGAGTGAAGGTGGCCCCTTCAGCAAAGAAAGGAGCCCAGCTTGGAGATCTCCACACTTCCCATATTTGTCGTACTGAACATGATAGGGTTCCTTCTTACAGGATTATGGCATGGAAGATACATTTGATTCTGTGATTTTGATACACGCTGACAACCTACCTGATTCATTGTCTGCCAGGGCCAAATGGACTTTTCGAGCATAAAGAGCACTGAAGGGTTGCACACTTGTGGCATCCTTACCCATCAGCCCTTGATGCATTGGAGTGGATATCCAGCTGTTTTGGAGCCTTAAGTGTTCTGAAAGACTCTGCACTTGACAGGTTCATGAACAAATCTTCAGAACTCTGGCAATTCAATGGATTTGCAAAGAGACTATGAATACAGCAAATTCCACATGCAGTTATTTCACTAGATCCTGCACTGGAATCAGTTGTTGTGAGAAGCTACTTTGATACCTTGTAAGAAAGCTTTAGTCTCAATGGTGACCCAAGATGCCAACAGGTTATAAGTTATAGCAGCATTGAACATGTACATATATATCTATGAAGTGTTGTTTGGAGATAGCTTTCAAGCTTCCTTTTTGGCTGTCAGGGACAATCTAAGGTGTATGCACACCTTTGGTTGCTTCTCCAGTCAAACAATTCACTGTGGGTGAGACACAGTGGTATACTGGATGTATAGGGTTAGTACATACTCAAGGTTTTGGTGTTTCTGGGAGTAATCCATGAGTATTAGTGGGGGTACCTAATGGTTTCCCACTTGCTCATCAACTGTATTGCATGGCCCTTTGTACATGCTGTTGTGTAATGTCCAAAGTGATTCAGCAAATGACATGTTTGAGTTTACAGAAGAGTGTCCTTTCAACTAGGAGAGAGCATTGGACTATTCATTCTCTAGAAAAAAAGGTGATGACAACTTTGGAACTTGTACTTCCAAAGTGCTGCAAGATTGTGTAACATCCCCATCTTTTCTTTCACTGATTACATCTGCAAGGAAACCAAAAGAAAGTGTGGGCTGATAGGCTCATGGAATCATCCATTGATACACCATAGTTCATATGTCTTCCAACATCTACAACTGAAAACTGATGCAGATTGAGATGGTTCTCTGCAATCATGTGGTCAGGAGCTTTAACTTCTTTTAGCATTGTTTGGACCTGCCATGAACTATGCAACTTTCAAGATAAATCATGCTTGTTGGTCTCCAAAGAAGCAAAACTGCATTTCTCCTGCACCAACTATTCCAGTGAGATTGGAATAATAATTTAGCTCCACACCACAGTTCAGACGCTTCTGATTATGTTCATCAGTTAATTGCTGGCACAACAGACTAAACATGTAAATCCTACTAGGCTATAGACAACTGAAACATATTAGATGCAGCAGCAAGTAAAATGCTACTACACGACAAGTGCCCATCAAGAAAGGTAAACTGTGTTGAATCACATTTTTCAATGAAAGACTTGTGGTGTGCATTGGTATAGACCAATCCTCTAGGATCACTCCTTTGAGTAGAAAGACCGTTCTAGTATGATGAAGATCTTATCTTTACCAATTGTATGAACAATTCATCCATAATGTTCATTACTAAATGCATCACTCCTTTGTCCAAGTTGAGAATCATTGAAATGATTAGTCTTACCACTTATGCATGGAATAAACCTTGCTTGAGCTTATATGCTTCACATATCCTTATTTGTTGGAGGACAAGTCCTTGGAATTCCATGTAAAGACAAAGCCTTTCACCTTCTTGTTCATCCTTGCTTGGGCTTTTGTGGTTTCTTGAATACCAACAAGTGCAAAGTACTTTAAAACCTCTATAATCTTGAGAACCCAATCATTTACATAATGAGCCCTTCCGGCTTCACAATTTAGCATCATGCAACCCCCCACCCAAACTAAATGACAAGATCATATTGTGTGATTCAATCATTGATGTACAAAATCTACAATCTGCATTCAAAAAGACTTAAAAATGACATGACTCCCACAACTTACCTCATATTGCAAGATTTGTATGTAAGGCTTGGCAATAGATAAATGATGTCTTGAGACTTATTAGAGTTCATCAGTGACTACACTCACAAAGGGGTTGTTAACTTCTAACAAAGATGAACAAAATTTTACTTATTAAATAGGAATGTAAAAATGAAAAGTTCTTATCACCTTCTTTGTGTTCTTGCACATAAATGATAAGAACACAACTTCTTGTGGATAGAAAATGTGAAGGCTCATTGCTTACCCATGCCCTCACTCCCATGGTTTATCTTTTTCACATTCCATGCTCCATATATGATTAGTGTGAATTGTCATTTTCTACATTTCTTTTTTTCACAATTTGAGCTTGTTTTCTAAACAATGGTTTTATTGCATTCAAATACATTGTCATTTGGTTTGAGTATTAGCATATGTTTCATGTTTGAACCTTGAATTTGGTCATACACAGAGTGAGATTCAAAAAGAACTTGCAAAAAAGTACATTAGCATTCAACAAGGGGTGAAACTGATGAACCATCAAATTTGATGGTAAATTGAGTTTCATCTTGTCTTTCTTTAGCACCTCCATTACAACTACATATATTTTCACTACTCTTACCTATACAACTATTATAATTACTTTAGAACCTTGTGTGTTAAATGCTAAGTTTCAATATTTCATACTAAGATTTAATAAAATTTCCTTACTTTGTGGATACCATTGAAAAAGCAAATAAGGGGTGAAAGGAGGCCCAAAGACAAGGTGAAGATAGAGTGACTTTACAGATAACTTTAATGGCTTTAGATTTTATAAAGATTTCATAAAATTACATCCAAATAGTGTTGTGCTACCAAAAGCAAATATAATATCCATTTTGATAGTTTCATCATTTTTAAAGTTGTTCTACTAGTTGAATATAATGAACAAAATATATTCTAAATATGTGTATAACAAATCTTATAACTTGAATTATGTGACAATCAAAAGATTGTATAGAAAGAATAAAACCCAGGTTTAACTTGGTGGTTTCTAAATTTTGTGCCAATATCAAGTGTTTTTTAACAAAATGATTTAGCATCAAAAGCTTGCAACATTGTCACATTTAATCATGCATTACATGGTGAATTGATTTTTGTTTGTGTAAAAATTGGTAACAAATCCCAACTTGTTTTCTTATTTCTTTGTGCACTTTGATGGGATGTTTTATGAGGTGCACTTTTGGGAATTTGGTGAGGTGGTGCAATACAACGTATGGAGGAGACAACAATGGTCTTGAATGAGAAAAAAATGTCAATTGCATCTCCCCTCCTTTGGTACTTTTTTTTTTTTTTTGACCTCAATTGTGTCAATTCTCAAAACGTCTTCAAGCATGTGTAGGATCATGGGTTTGATCTCACATGAAATTATTGATACTGGTTTAACTTTGGCATTGTTTTGTGTTGTTTTGATAAGTTTTTGTACACAACTTTTTTGTTATTTATTTGATCAAGATGTTTCATCAAGGAGCGTGGTCCTTGTTCCTTTTGATGCATACCTTCAAAATGATTGGATTTTTATTTCATTCTTGGCATTTGGTTTATAAGTTTTCTTGGACTTTGGTGTTACTTGCTATTGTTGTAATTTTAGAGTATTTACAAAGTCCTTTGTGACCACAATTTCCATGATTTCATTCATCCATTTCCTCACTTAGATGTTACAAAACTAAAGAAGAATCTATGGTAAGATTTCATTACAACCATTGAATTTCTAACAAAATTTGATCAAAACTCTTGACTTCATGACCAAATTCAACCAAGATCATAAAATTTGTAACTAAATTTTATCTAGATCATTAATCATATGAATAAATTTTATCAAGACTATTGATTTCAAGATTAAATTTGATTGGGACCATTGGTTTTTTTATTAAATTGGATTAGGGATGTGGAAATAGGAACCAAATTCCATGGTGAATGTTATAATCATGACTTTATTTTAGTTGCAAAAATGATATCCCACTTTTGGGTTTTTTTGGGGTCAAATTCCATCGAGATAATTGAATGAATGGTCATGATAAAATGTAGTACCAAATTTAATGGTCTTGATCAAATCCAATCATGACACAACCAAATTTGATCAAGATATTGGAATTCACAATCAAATTTTATTTTGATTATCAAGTTGATAGATAGGTAGTTGAGTTTTTTCATTTTTTCTTTATTCACATGGTTCGATCATTGTCAAATTTGATTGTGATCATTCAAATTATGGTTGAATTTCAATCATTTTTGGGACACGCTTGTTCTTCCTTTTTTTGAATTTTTTTGGTGACCTATTTTGATAAGGATTACATATTTTGCAACAAAATTCAATCAAAACCCTCATATTTATAACCAAATTTGACCACAATACATAATCAAATTTACAACTAAAATTGAGTATAACTATTTGATTTGTGGTTGAATTTGATTATAATTGTTGAATTCATGGTTAAACATGATTAGGACCATTGTGATAGTGATTGGATTTGATAGGGATTATCAAATTGTCAACAAAAATTAATTCCACCCACTAAAATTATGTAAATCCCTTCGAAAGTGGTAAAAAAAATAAAAATAAATTGAGATCATTTGGTTGAATAGAATATAATAAATTCCATTTAATTCATGAACAAATTTTGGTTTACTTAAATATGTTCTTTTTGTTTGTTTGTCTTTATATATAATTTTCATCTCATTCAATCTCAATTTTCCATTGAATAATGATTAAGTGTGATTGAATTTCATTAATTAAAATTTTGATTATGATTGAATTTTAGTCATCTTATGATATAATAAAAAAATTGGTTACACCAAGGTTTATTGTAGCTACATAATTCAATTGGGTTTATTCACAAGGACTATTTAACAAAAAAAGGATTACATAGCCCAATTTTGGGTGTCTATATCATTTATCTCATTGTAATCATAGTGATTTTTAGAATATAATTATAGAATAATAATTTCATGTTAAATAAATAACATATCTAAGATTAGATGATAAATATACTATATAATTTTCTTTTTTTATCTTTCAAAATAACTATATTAGTTGTCGAATTTACAAATTTTCTTAAAAGAAACTAAAAGGATTTAGGGTTTAAACCCTAAACCCATGACTCATTAATTAACGCAATTGGCTTCCATTTTTTTTAATGAATAAACAATGTTCTTGGATGCATTTGATGAGATTATAAAACATACATGAATTTTGATGGTTACAAAATTCAAATTCCAAAAGGTTACAAAAATAACTATGATACTTTTGACCATTTTGTTGATTGTTTGTATTTATTGGGCATCAAATTTGTAGCCCCAAGTGCAAGTCATATGTGTAGGAAATAATCATGCAAAAAAATGATAACTTGTCCATAGAAGCTTATTTATGCATTTTTTGCATTTTTGGTTTTCAACCAATTTATTGATGTACAACAATGTATGCATATGAAAAATCATCATCACCGTATGAATTCTCTTAATTTGGAATACTCAATTTTCCTCAATCAAAGTTGTCATGTATACATTTTAATATGTACAAACTAATGGAATTTTTTTTGAAATCCTTGTTCTTGAAAATGGAGGCCCAAACTTGAATGAGCCCAATTGTAAGTTGTCAAATAACTATTTATTAATATAAGCCCATAAATAAAATAGGTTGTCATGGATCAAAGGTCATTCATGAGGCCACTCTTAATTATTCTCCTTTTTTTCTCAATGTAAACTTAGATGTAAAACAAATGTTTTCTTCTCACTTGCAAATGCCTACTTTCTATTTGAATCATCACATAAATGCATTCCTATTAACACAATTATCTTTGTATAAACATCAATTTCACAAGATCATTATGATTTCATAAGTATTCCCATCTTTTTCAAATACTTGATGTACACACTTGTAAGGCATTTTTAATTTAAACATGTCAATTTTCCCAACTTTCTTGAATTGCAAACATGAATTACATTGGATATTCAACACATTTGAGCTACACTATTAAAACTTGATCACATCAAAAATTTTAAAATTTATGTAATTCCTCCTTTCCATTTGAATATACACCTTGCCCACCTTTCCCATTTCTTCATTTTAGCACAGATGTCCATGAAAAAGTTCAAATTCACTTGATTCCATCATTATCTCCTCTCGAGCTAATTATTTATTGTTGTCATATAAGCACAAAACAAACTACAAGAATCAAAGTTGCAAATGCATAACAAAAATGATTTGCAAACAATTGATTCCCTAATACACATTTAAAACATAACCCATCAACACAAAAAAAAAATCATAAAACATTAAATACTTTAAAAGTATGTTTAGTTTTCCTCAATGAAAAGTGATTACCACAACCAAGTGTGTTTCTTTCATCTTCTTCTTACATCCCACCTCAAAAGACTAAAAAATAAACATCATTTCTTTATTGCATGAATTTTGCACAAGTAAATTGGTGTTTCAAAAGTTTACATATATTGAAAAAAACGTCACACACACACAAACACAAGTATAATTCATGGTTGTGGCCACCTTTTTCAAGTTTCATCACCAACATTTAGAACTCCATAACTCTTCATAATGAACAAAACAACATTTTTTCATATTGCATACTCCATTATCTAAGTGTTGCCTTTTCATAATCATACATAACCTTAATGTGCTTTCAAACTTGTGCTTTTGAACCACAGAAACACTCCAAATCACTCCCTTTTCAACATTAAAATTCCCATTCACATAACTTTTCTTCAAGCCATAATGAACCAATTTATGTTGGAGGTGGTTTGGTTACATTCACATTTGATATTCAACACTTATTTACATTTGGATCCAACCCTAACTATTGAGATCACAACTCAATTTGATTGTAATCATTGAAATGACAAAAAAATCCAATCAAAAGTTTGATTTCAAAAAGGAACTTGATTTCAATCATTTCAAAAATTTGCACCAAATTTAATTAAAACCTTTAAATCCTAAATTCGATCATGGCCATTGAGATTCTAATCAAATTTTGATTACCTTGTGATTATTTGTGTGTGTGTGTGTGTGTTTGTGTTTAGTTTTTAGTTTTTAGATTTTTAAAGTTTTAAAGTTTTTGTTTTGTTTTGTGTTCAATTTTGCAATTAAAACTTGTTCCACCCTTAAATGGTTGATAATGAATTCGGTTAGTCTTCCAAGATTGAAATTGAATCTAATTGTAATTGAATAGTTCAAATTGAATTTGAATTATCATTTTTGTTTTAATTTTCTTTGGAATCGCACTTTCATGGAATTGGCAAGGAAAATTCCAACCTTCACATGTGTGTTATTCATTGTTTAATGCCCATGGGTGATTATTGTAGCTACCCATTTCTTCCAAGTTGACTTTATGTTGATATGTTAACCATAACTTGATTTCAATCAACAAGACACTTTAAATCATGCTAGTGTATAAACCAATGTGACTAACATCAAATGATAATTATCACCTTGGTAACCTTAGGTTTCTAATTTTTTTTTTTTTGAAAAGATCTTGTTGTCCCCTTGAATTTTACAATAAGAATGAATCTTCATTTTCACAAAGATAATGGAGATTACAAATGTGAGCAACTTTAGTTAGGTCCAAGCATAGTATAATAAACCAAAGGTCTCCCTTTGGGTAATTACTTAATCTGATATATATAATCAATATTAATTAGAATTTTGAAAATGTCACAAAGGACATCCCCAACATCACGGTCAACACCATCACCAACATCATCATGGATGGAGTTCATCCATGAATGTTTACTTTTGATCATCTCGACCATTGTACTCATAATGTAATTAAAAATTGCCTAAGAAAATTCCTCGAGTTATTTTGAAATATTTTGAGTTATGAGCACTTTAAATGAAAGTCCATAAGGAAAGGTCTAACAAAATGGAACAATCCTATTGGTTAAGAACCATAATTTGAACCCAAGGCCTTTAGATGAGGATCTCAAATCAATTCAAACCAATTTGAGGTGGCATCTACATGGGCATCGTTTTTGAGGGAAATTCAATTGGTTCAAACCAAAAAATGAACCTAAAAGGAAAGTTCATGGTTTGAAAAACCAAGATTCTTTTTTCAGATTTGAAGCTCGAATGGAATGATAGAATTTTTGAAAGCAAAGTAAGAGAATTAAACCTTTAAATTTCACCCTATGCCTTTAGACATATTCATTGTACTTTACAAATTATTATTTTTTAATGTGAATAAAGGTTTAATTCAAGGATTCAATTTTTTTCAAATTCATCCTTAA
>Ga0116229_10008565_pt1 | contig 15854 bp, 11 predicted proteins | sample S1TSphgellanicum_3_FD_87313 | JGI IMG/M metagenome (GOLD analysis project Ga0116229, IMG submission 87313) | Host-associated microbial communities from peat moss isolated from Minnesota, USA - S1T2_Fc - Sphagnum magellanicum MG | ecosystem: Host-associated > Plants > Peat moss > Unclassified...
CATGAGCACTGCACGAGGCACATATCTCCCACCGCTTGCCTCATTGTAGTACACATTCACGCGCTCCAGCTGCAGATCGGACACACCCTGATAAGTTCCAGTGGGGTCGATGCCATGCTCTTCGCACACCACCTCCCAGAACTTGGCACCGATCTGGTTCCCGCATTGCCCTCCCTGGATGTGCAGAATCTCACGCATCTTGGCAGCCAAATCCTACTCAATTAGCAGAAACAAAAATCGACGAAGCCAAACACAGACAAAGAGGAAGGAAAGCTGCAAGGGAAGAACGAACGAACGAAGCGCAGAGGAAGAGAGAGAGAGAGAACAAGAACAAGAAAAAGCGGGAACAAGACGGTGCGTATATACGAAGAGTGTATTCATTGTACATACAATCTTTGTACGAGACGTACATACGACCTGCAGTGGAATGAAATTGAAAAATCCCACGAAGGTCTTATTTGGGTACTCTATTATATTATCTACAGTAATAGCCCTTTCCACACCTAACTGTAAAACAAGTGATAAAATGGGTTTTAGAACTCTGTTAAATTATAGGGATAACACAAAGTTTGACATGGCATCTGATGTGTCATCACAATGTTTTTTTTTTTTTAAAAAAATTTAATTTAAAAAAAATAAAGATAATAAAGAATGTTGACAAGAAATTGTCGAATCATCAAAATTTATTCTATCTCAAATTAACCTATTGGCCCCAAATTTGAAGAGATAAATCAATAACAACTTAAGAAATTTGTAAACTAACAACATATGACAATTTGTATCATCGCACAACAATTGGCATCATTTTGCACTATTGCATCATCAAGCATTGTCAAGCTACATTATCAATCTTTGCACACACACGCATATTCCTTGCTCATTACACCATATCACACATACATTTTTTTGATCATTGCATTGCACCACATCTCATTGTGCCTATAGCATTGCACTACATCAAACACACACATTGTGATGGTTGAAGAGGTAGCTAAAGGCAATGACTGTTTCACTAGAAAGTTCATTCATTTTTTAAACAACAAAATTCCAAGTAAATTCAAAAACATTCATGGAAATTTGTTGTGAATTGAAAATTAATATACATTAAACAATTGAACAAGGAGTAGAAAATCAAAATTTCAAACAAAACTTGAGATACCAAAATTACAAGAGGCAAAAACATTATTATTCTTGTTGCCAACATTTTAACACCAACTTCATTCAATTCCTTTGAAACCATCATGTGCAAACATTGTTAATCGAATTGGGATTACCCAAAAAGACTTGCAAAGTTTAATGTAATTGATCCTCTAGATCAATTTGAATTTGCAACTTGCAAATGGCAAAAAATAACAAATATGCAATAAACAAAAATGATCACACAACCCAACCCAAAATTGTTTCAACATGTAAACATAAATGGGGAGTGATTTATGATGATTTCAAAAGGATCTTTGATTACATGTCAAGCATAGGGAACAACACAAAATACCTCCCACCACGAAAGAAGACATCTTTCAACCATCTAAGGAGTTAAACAAACAAATCTATGAAATTATCAAAACATTTATGGGAGCTGGATTGATATTTCATCCACACATGTTCGCAACTTGATATCTCTTGATGACATACTTTACATCATAATAATGCAACCAAATCTTGAATTGAATCCTAATTAAAACAACATGCATGTAAGTCCTTCCTCACCAATCATTACAAATAAGATTGTTAATGCACAAGCTAAAGCATATACACCATCATTTATAACTTCAAGATCAATTCTTATAAATGTCCAAGCAATGTAAACTCCTTCAACTAATACAAAAAATCCATTGATTTGCTTACAAATGCATTCACCTAGTTCAAGAAACCAACCAATTCACTTGAAGGGGTTCCAAGATTCTTTGAAAGACATGCTTGAAAAACCATCACTAGATAAGGATTTCAATTCTTTTATGAAAATCATCAAGCCTTTTGTCCTTGGTCAACAAGCTTTTAAAAACATATAAAGAAAAAATCTTTTAAAATGAACATTTGACTAATGGAGGTGATCAAATGTGGCAACAAATTTATGTTTCCTCGATTAACAAAATACATGTCACAAATCTTAAAATTGAAAACTATTGAACATAAGTTTTTTAAAAAATCAAAAGCAACAAATCAAACACTTAAAAAACAAGGACATTGAAATCATTTCTATACATAAAAATATAGTTCAAACAATTGTTGGGTTGATTCACATAATTAACGTGGTGTATGTTAACAAAGTGAACAAAAATTCAAGCTCTAATCCAAATATTTCAAATCCAATTGTGTGAAATGATTCTAATAGTGTAGATGAAAGGTTCATTACAATCATTAAAACCAAAATTATATTGTTTGAAAGCAAGGCAATAAATCAATTTTATTTCAAGGATGAATAATTGAAATCAAACTAACATATATGTAATTTCATTTTGCTAGTAACTCAAGACTATGAAAACATAAATTCAAAGTTGGAGATTACATTACTTATGTGGAAAAATGTTCTCATAGCAAGTTTCTTTGTCAATGTGCATGTTATTATTCTCCAAATAGTTATTGTCCTTTTATGACATGTGCATTTTCACTGAATTCTACATTACATCTTTGAACATCATGTTTTTCTTATGTAGCTTGTTCCTCTTGCAACAAATGCAAAATTGTGTTCCACATCAAATCTCATGACAACCAAAAAACAAGTTGTGTAAATTAACACAACAAGTGATTATATCAAATACCATAGAAATGTGAATTTCTATCTTACCAAATGAATTTCAACAATTGACCTCCTTCTTTTATACATCATGTTATACAAACTTTCCAAAAATGTGTATTTTCCTTCCTTATGCTATGTCATTAGCTAAAACAAAAAGGGATATCCTTTATCTCCTACTAGGTAAGATGAAAATCCCTTTTGAAAACCTTTATCCCTATTGAAATGACCTTGGCATTATGCTTGAGTACAAATTGTTAACTTTTTCAAAACCTTATAATCATTTACACAACTTGGGAAACCAACCAAAATGTATATGAATTATTTTCTATGGTTCATCGTTGCTTGACAAACCATAAAATAACCCTAAACTTGTGATAAAAATAGTCATAATTAAAATTTCCAACATCTTTTAAAATAATGTGTCACCAATTGCCCTATGTATACTAAGGAGACTTTAAAAAACTTTGAAGTTTTCCATGACTACTAAACCATTTGTTCACCAATTGATTGGGAAATCACACATTTACATAGAATAGAAATTACAAACTTGACAACCTCATAGATTACCAAGGAGATAGATGATTGACCCATAACAAAGGGTTCAATACAAATTAACAAGTTGCATCCTTGGACTTATTTAAACATAGTGTAAGTTACACAAACTTTGATTGGAATTACAAGTTTTTACTTAACATCTTACTTGCAAACCTAAGACTTTACTAGAGTACACTTCCTTGTATGGAAGTTTTGGAATAAAAAATTATCAACATATTTTGTGATAAAAAAAACATAAAATTAAATGGTCAACCTTGACATGATTAGGTCTAGAAACCAAGTTATTTTTCAAGAACAAATTTTAAATTGTGAGCAATGTTACATTAATGAAAAACACAAAAAAGGTTCCATGTTGATAACAACCCAAGAACCAAACTCCAAATTTGTGTCCAACAAGTCAAAAAAATTTATAAATGAAATAAATTGCTTGTAACATGGTGATGAAAAATACCAAAAAACTTGTAGCAACATCAACCACAATATTGTTTGTCATTTGCACACAAAAGGAACATTGTAATAAGTTAAAAACAAAAAGATTCACAAAATAAATTAATAACAAAGATTGTGTAACAAATGTGATAACAGAAAACAAATGCAATTGAATTTTAGGTGTGCCAATGGAAGAAGGACAAATTGAATCACAAAGTAAAGCATCAAACTATGCAATTGTGTTTGTTACTGATGAAGAATGTTGTACCCAAGGTTGATGTTATTGGCAAGTGTTGCAATCGCATGTTTATCAATTGAGCAATGCGATGAGCAAATGAAAAGAAACAAATGATTATGTGCATTTGCTTACCCATGGACTCATGAAACGCACTAGAAAAAATGATTGACAAGGGAAAAATTATGAAGTGCAAAATGAAGAGAGACACATCACAATGCAAAAAACAAAAGCGAAAATGTTAAAAAATGTTAGTTGCACCTTCTTGTTATAATTTATCCCATGTAAGGTGAGCTCTAACAAGTGAGTTCTCATTGCTAGAATGAACTAGCACCCACCAACACATCCATTCATTAATGTATGTTATGATTTGATTGTGAATCAACCTCAACTAAATTAATATATAGTTTCACCTTGGTAACTCATTCCATAAGAAATAAGAAATAAATCATATACTAGAGTTAAGTGTAAAGTGACCCCCTTTTCAACCTTTCTTTCATCCCCAAACTCTTTTTCAATTTCTAAACATTGTTATTTGCAAAGTAACAAAATTTTATTAAAGATGGGCATAAAATGTTAAAACGTAAGATTAAATGCACAAGCTTTGAAAATATTTATAGATGTAGTATACACAACAACAATAATGATAAGTTGAAAGCAATTAAAATGGTTAAAAAACACAAGGTGAACCTTAGATTTGGCCAAATTTGGTGTTAATTTGAGTTTCAATCCCCATTTAAGCCCAATGTACTTGTTTCAATGTTTTTAAAGAGATAAAAATCATCTCTTCATGATCAAATTTGGGATATTGATATTGTATTTTCCTTACTTTGTGGATATCTCTCTTAGGAAAATAAGTTTTACTAGGTATGTAGATGGTTTGTACATAGATAAAGATCGCTTTTTCTATAACAACTTGCTTGTGGGTTGTTAGTAGGTAGGTATTAAAAAAAAACAACTTGAGCCAACAACAACCACAGTTAGCTAGTGAAGGGTTTGAACCCTAAACCCTAAACTCAAAACTATTTGGTGACCACTTACCATCCATACTTCATGATGAATTGGTGGGTGCTTTGTTCACTCTAGATGGCTCTTACACCCACACAACCAACATGAGCTTTATGCAATGTAAGTCCCTCGTAGCAACGATTTTCCATAAATGTGTGCCCACCCTCAGTTGACACCTCAAGAATACATGTAGATCACAAGGCATACTAAGTAGGGGGGAGGACTCTTGTACATACTCCTTTAAGAATTTTAGGAAGGATTTTACACTTTCATATGTAGGTGTAAGATCCCTCTCACTCTTAAAAGTGTAGGCATAATATCTCTCCTCATTTTTGGAACCATCTTAAGAAATAGTAAAGGTGCCCTCCTCCAAATATACTTGGGCAACTTTGCAGAGATTTTTTTTAAAAAAATAAAAATTTAAGTGTGTGAAAAGGAGTGGTTTGGTCAAGGAATGGCTCCGGCCTTTATGTCATGTTCAGACAAAATCATGAGAAATGATGAAATTGTGTGATACAAGTAATTTGAGTAAGTACTAAGTATTAAAAGCCCAAAGTTTCGCCCTCAAAAAGTTTTCTGGCCTGCCCCCCACCCCCCCCAAAAAAAATCTTACACCCATGTGAAGTTTGTCTTCTTTGTCTCTCTGCAAGCCAAGAGGTTTTTAGCCCCCAAAAGTTTTCACTTTGGGCAGCGCCTGGTCCAGGTCAAAATCACGCAGTCGCCTGACGCAAAATCCGCGCAGTCATTTCGTAAAATCAACTCAGGGCAGGTCCGGTCAGTTAGTAAGTACTTACACATGAGTTCCTCTGAGTACTTCATTACTTCTTCATCATTGCTCTGCTATTTGACGTTGATTAAGTGAACATCCATCCATCCGTCCGTCCGTCCGTCCGTCGGGGCCATTTTCTGGCCTTATTTATATTTTTTTAATATCATAAATCCATCATTTAAGGCTTACTACGCATGTTTTCTCCCTCAATTTCGTGATACAAACAATTTTCAAATTTTTCCAAAAAGTAGCAAATTTTAGCAAATTTAGAAAAAAAAACACATTATTTTCCCACAAATTTCCCAATTCTTTTTTTCGTCTAAGAAAATGAATATTTTGGAAAAAATAATAATCACTTCCCTTAAGATTTCCACTCTGTTTTCGCGATACATGGTGATTCTCAATCTAAAAACTGGATTGAAAACCCAAATGAGAACCAAGTCCCCTTATGAGAACTTCTCGACACTGGTATGGACATATTCATTGTAGTGATGAACAACATAATGGATGTGGTTTGTCAACTGATTTACTACTGTGAAATCTGTGTTGTTTGATATTGTTGTGTTGATTATATATAATTAATAGCATCTTTCAATTAAATTGGTAATGTGGGTTTTATGTGAGAACCGCATACACGTCATTTGCAAATGTGTTTTAATTTCAATTTTTTATTGCCAACATTTTTGTTACAATTTTTTAAAATGATCTTCAAGGCAAGAATAACATTATCAACTAAAGTTGTGGTTGAAACATAGTTGCATTTGAATGAGTTTCCTTTTAGTGTCGTGGTTAATGTGAATATCATAATAAAAACAATCTAAAACTTTAGGCCAAATGTTTGGGCTCTTGTCACTTGTAAATGATTATGGGTTTAATTCACCATTAAGTTGAATATTAGGTCAAATGACATCATGTTAACTCTTGATACCAACCCAATTATATACTTAATATGAGTCATGCAAGAAACTAATCATATTCAAGGACCAAGTATGTGGGATGCAAGGTGTTATGTTGTAATGTTGGGAAGAGGGCTAGGCGGATGTGTTACCAATGTTACAATGGTTGGTCCAAATGACCATTGTCAAAATAGAAGCAATGGCCTTTGGCTTGTTAAATAACATAATCTTTCTCCTAAATACGGTCTTTACAAGTAAGGCAATGTAGGATATATATTAGTGGCATCATAAAGTATGATGCAATTTTTTTTTATGAGCCACCTTGGTTATAACCACTATTTAAGTTTGTAGGTTTTGTGATTTCAAATTGATGCATTAATAATAAAAAATTGCATGACATCATGTATTATGTTGGTAGAATCCACAATACAAGATAATAAAAGAACAATGTGTCTATAAATCTTTAATATTTAATGGAATCTTAAATGGTCTTCACATATTTATTTATGACAGGTTCATGATTTTTTTTTAATACCCTTTACATAATAGTATAATGTGACCTTTGTTTTGCTCATTAGTTAACTCTCTCAAAATTAACAACAAGATCAAATACATCATGTGCTCCTTTAAACATCTATAAATCAAGACTTGTCATAAAATTATATTTAAAAAAGAGTTGATAAAACATATTTGTTTGCAATTCTCCATCAATTCAACAAACACTTTTTGTGAAAACAATTTTTTACAAAGAAAAACACCAACTTGAGGAAATAATAACATGGCAAAACATTTCAATCATACACCTCCCACAAATTGCATAAATAAATGATTCTTCACAATCAACATGCCAAGCTTTTTCAAAAATTCCTTTTGCTACACATCATATTTCTTAAAACAATATTTTGCACCCAAAAAAAAGAAATTGAACTTCCATAAAGATTAGGCTTTTTCTTTGTTGCTTTTCAAATTTTCTTTTCACTAGATTATCCACTTTCCTCCTCAAATGTCTTTGCAATAGTAAAATGGTGCATCCACATGTTTTTTTATTGTAGTTATTTGATTAGTTTTGAGATAAGATATTAATATTTTCCTTGACTTGGTTTTTGTGTTTGAAACTTTCATTGCACTATTGTAACACAATATACAACTCATGATTTGAAAAAGAGTGCCATTCACCTTTCCATTATCATTTACACAAAAGAAAGCTTGTCATACTTTTATTTTACTATGAGGTCTTCAAACTATTCTTTGAGCATGTGATTTCTCGAAGACAATTTTCATTCTTTCATCTTCACTTTCTAATTGCAAACTAGGAAATTATTCAAATCTAAGGTCGATTGTTTCTTCTTACATTATAGTTTCACTCATTGAAAACTTCATAGGTTTCATTTTCAAAGGATTGTTCCATTTCCTCATTAGTTTTACTCACAAATTTTGTTACTAAAAAAAGTGGAAAAATTCAAACAAGTTATGACTTACCAATTTTTTCTTCTTCAAGCTTCCAATCTATTCAATATTTTAAGAAATAAAATAAATTTTTGTACAAAAAATGGGTTGAAAAGTTGAGAATAAAAACAACTTAATCATTTTTCTCTCCCCTCCTCTTTGTGCAAAAACAATGTGCAATTACAATATGCAAAGAAATAAAAGATTAATATGCAATTGGAAAAAATGTGTATTTAATATTACAAACGTTACACAAGATCACATGAAACCAATTATATTGGTTCTATCGTATAGAGGCATTGTGAGAACTCATTTTGAGTAAGTATAAGGAGTGGATAATCAAAAGTAGGCTTAATATAAAGTTGCAAATATAAATATAGTTTTTTTTTATAAAAAAAAGTTGGGTTGGGTGAAGTAGGGGTGGGATAAGGTTATAAGTGTAAATTTAGGGAGAGGGTGGGTTGGGTTGAATTTTTTTTTGTCATCTTCATTTTCGAGTTATTTTTTTGGGCAGGGGTGCGGGGTTGAGGATTTCTTTTGTACTTTCTGAAAGGGTTTTTTCTTTAGGGTAGCGGGTAGTGGACGAGATATAAAAAAAGAAACCAGATTCCTTTTCCCGGCTGCCATAAAAGGGTCGGTCGGTCCCACCAGCATACCGTTCCCATGCTTTTGATACGGTACGTTACTTTTACTGCTGACAGACGACGGACGGATGTCTGCCAAAAGTTAACCCCATGTGCAGAACCTGTACCCTTTACACACCACCCTCGGTGTCAGACCAGCACTGTCTTTTCATCCATCCCCAACATTTTCTGTCCCTGACGCCCTTACCATCAACTTGCGCTCCACGTCAAAAGCGCATCACCGCTTGAAGCACAAACGAATGAAGGGATTTGATTATTTAATTTTTATCATCTCCAACGTTCTAAACTCTCGCGTCTGATTGGCCACCACCACCCGATTTACGGCTGCCGCCTCTTTTTGAACTTTACTGAAAACTAGCAAATTCAAAATTTCACGCTATGCGCATGTGTATAGGTATGTATATTAGGTCAAAAAAAATTTCTGCAGGCTGCCCAAGCCCCCGCTACTATCCGGTCATCTTGCTAACATTTCCTCAGTCCCACTTTCTTCGTTTTTTTTTGCCCAACTCCCGCTACTTTACGGTCAGACCGCCAAAATGTCGTACATACTACCTTCCTCTTCATCGTGTTGCCCAATACCCGCTACCGTCCGGTCATCCCGCCAAAAATTTCCTGACTCTTACCTACTTCTTCTTTTCGTCTTCATGGTCTCTTAGATCTTCGTTCTCTCGTGCTAAGCCTCATTTTCTCTTCTATTCTGTGCTTGTTTCTGTTTCTGTTTTGTTGTCTGTTGCTTGCTCGTCTGTGGTTAGCTCCTTCTGCCGCTTTTGGGCGCGTCTGTCTTTCTTTCTTCTTCCCGACGGGTCAAGATGCGTGAAATATTGCACATCCAAGGAGGACAATGCGGGAACCAGATCGGTGCCAAGTTTTGGGAGGTAGTATGTGAGGAGCATGGTATCGATCCCACAGGAACATACCAGGGCGTCTCTGATCTGCAGCTGGAGCGCGTCAATGTTTACTACAATGAGGCAAGCGGTGGGAGATATGTGCCTCGTGCAGTGCTCATGGACCTGGAGCCTGGCACCATGGACAGTGTGCGGTCGGGGCCATACGGGCAGATCTTCAGACCCGATAACTTCGTGTTCGGACAGACTGGAGCCGGAAACAACTGGGCTAAAGGTCACTACACGGAAGGCGCGGAGCTGATCGACTCGGTTCTCGACGTTGTCCGGAAGGAGGCAGAGAGTTGTGACTGTTTGCAAGGTATGCGATGAAGGTGTATCCCTTTCGAAATGTCCCGCTTCTTGTCCTGGAAATTTTTTGGCTTTGTTTCTATACTGCTGCTTATATGCGGTCTTTGTGCCTCGTGGCGTTAGAGTAAGGCTTGTCTGTATACGCTAGGGGCTCTGTCTTTTCTGCTCTAGTGCTTCTTTTTTTTCCTCTGTCAGAAAGTCCGATGAAATATCTGTTCCGACTTGAAACATGGGAGCTGTTTTCTTGAGCACAGGTTTTCAAGTGTGCCATTCGTTGGGAGGGGGAACTGGGTCCGGCATGGGGACATTGTTGATCTCCAAGATCAGGGAGGAGTATCCTGACAGGATGATGATGACCTTCTCTGTATTTCCTTCTCCCAAAGTGTCGGATACCGTCGTGGAGCCGTACAATGCGACGCTTTCTGTGCATCAGCTGGTCGAGAACGCGGACGAGTGTATGGTTCTCGACAATGAGGCGCTGTATGACATTTGCTTCAGGACTCTTAAGCTCATCACTCCGACATGTACATTTTTGCTGCTCTTGAAACCTTTCTTTCCTTCGCTTTGCTCGTATTCGAATCGAGTTTCCCTTTTACGTTTGCGATCTTATATTGCATTTTCTGAGGTTTTCCTTGTTTCTTCGTTTCTAGTTGGCGATTTGAACCATCTAATTAGCGCAACAATGAGCGGCGTGACATGCTGCCTTCGGTTTCCCGGTCAGCTGAATTCAGATCTGCGAAAGCTGGCAGTCAACTTGATTCCCTTCCCACGCCTGCACTTCTTCATGGTGGGATTTGCGCCTCTGACATCCAGGGGGTCACAGCAATACAGATCGCTTACGGTTCCAGAGCTTACTCAGCAGATGTGGGACGCCAAGAACATGATGTGTGCTGCTGATCCGAGGCACGGAAGATATCTCACAGCATCTGCTATGTTCCGAGGGAAAATGAGTACCAAGGAGGTGGATGAGCAGATGATCAACGTTCAGAACAAGAACTCATCCTACTTCGTGGAATGGATACCTAACAATGTTAAGTCTAGTGTATGTGATATTCCTCCCATTGGATTGAAAATGTCCTCAACGTTTGTAGGAAACTCTACATCTATTCAAGAGATGTTCAGGCGCGTGAGCGAGCAGTTCACAGCCATGTTCAGGAGGAAGGCCTTCTTACATTGGTACACTGGCGAAGGGATGGACGAAATGGAGTTCACTGAGGCAGAGAGCAACATGAATGATCTTGTGTCTGAATACCAGCAGTACCAGGATGCCAGTGCTGAAGAGGAGGGTGATTACGAGGAGGATATTGAAGAAGCCTAGAGATGAAATGCAATATTCTTGCACAAGTCTGGAAATATCTTGAGTGAAGGTAAGCCTTTGTGTTTGTGTCTGGAAACCATATCAGTTTCTGGGTATGACCAGTTATGTTTACATCTATGTCGAGTATTAGTGGTACCCTCTTTTTCAATATGGAACTATAGGCATTTGTAAGTATTTATCATTCACAATTTTTCTTGGGTTCATGTTTTGTACTTGGAGGTGTGATGATTCCAAATGCACCATTGTTTCTTGTTCTTGTCTGCTCTTAAATGTGTGCTTCTTTTCTTCTTCTTATTTTTCTTTTGACTGCTTCAATATAATGCTGGCAAAGTTCTGGTTTTGTTTAGATACTGCAATCATCCTTTTTTCATTGAGATGGTGGCAGATCCTCGAAATTTAAGCCCATCATGGTAAAGGTAAGCTGAATCTTTCCTGTATGTTTGTATGTGGCTGGAAACCATGCGGTTTTTTTGGGTGTGGTCAATGATGTTTGCGTCCAAGTGAGGCATTAGTTAGTATTTGTCATACATGTTTTCCATGCAGGTTCATCTACTCTTTTCAACACCTGTGGAGGACTTGGTACTCAGGAATTTGTGGCAGGCATTTCTTTTTCTGTCATTTCAAAAGATTTGAAATCATAAAGTACATTAATTCAATTTTAAGTTTTGAAATTATTTGTAGTATTTTAATGCATACTCCTAAACAGCTAGTTAACAATAATCAACCTCTTGGTGATTGTTTTCAGTTAAAATACTAAATTGGTAATTGAAAGTGCCAACCATTGAATGTGCCAGTACTGCATACAATTTTTTCCCCAGGCTGCCATTTGCTGGATTTTCTAACATTGTCATGCTTGACATTTTTTGGGTTCATGTTATGCACGTTTTGGTCATGTAATGAGTATCAGGGGTATGTAACATGCTACTTGCCCAGGGTAACATAACATGAGAGGTTGAGTGCAAAAGTGTTTGGTTGTCACCCAATTTTTTGAGGAAATATTGGCCAGACTGGGAGAAAGCCTGTGCGAAAGTTGTGCGAATGAGGAGTTTTAATTGCAGAAAAGTACAACTCAATTTCAGCAGAACATTCACTATTGTTTTGAGCATTGCTGCTACCTGTAGTGGTGAAGTAATGCTTTCTAGAATGAATCCAGTTTTGAGAAGTGGCAAGATTATGTGTAATGGCGGTAGGAAAAATGCAGATTCATTTTGACGAGGTGCAGTGTCAACAAATTAATGTTAGTTCGCTGTAACTGAGAATTGAAGTGTTATGGCAATTGTACGCTACTAATTTCCGATTTTAAGTGTGAAGCTTATAACCATTTCGTTTTCTTTGAGAGCTCAAATTTTCCCCTATCCCAATCCTCCACAAGCGCCCACACATTGGCAACCCAGTTTATTGGAGTATTGTTTTTGGAAGAGCGCTTTCATAGCGTGCACCCCTTTGCAAAGGTCACAGTAGACTGATACCAAAAATGAAAGTCATCCCTATAGTAGATAGCATTCATAAACTTCAGAGGAAATATGATACAAAAGTTTTACAATAATACAGATTGTGTAGACAAATATGTTTCAACAAAGAATAAATGAGAGCCATTCATTTGGATATCGTTCAAAGGTTTGCCAATATCACCCATTTGTTGATGAATTAAACCATTTATGATGGATGAAATATGTTCTCCTAAAAGAGTTTTATAAAGTAATTGCAAAAACATGCAATATACATGAAAAATTAAAATAGAAAATCTAATGAACAAATTTTTTAAACCATTGTTTCATTTTCCAACCATTACAATTGCACACAACACTTCAAAGATTGTATTGTAATTTGATATTGTAATTCAAATTACAATACAATCTTTGAAGTATTGTCCTAAAAAGTAGCAATCAGAAGCATATACTGGAGAAAGTTAGCTTCACTTGCTGCTAATGAATAGTTGTTTCCAGCATTGGTGTGGTGTATAGGCCTGGACCTAGTATCAACACTAGTAGCAAGGACATTACCAAGTTCGTATGACTTGAGGCTTTTGAGGCAACATTATTGATGTGGCATATGGGCCCACACCTAGTATCAACACTGGTAGCAAGGACCGTGCCAAACTGGAGACAATACCAGCCTTGTACCAGTAGCAGCCTAGTAAGGACCTAAGGAAATACTATTGGTGTACAGTTTTATACCAGTTTCAATACCAAATATATACCTACCTCATACCAACCAAAATTCAGCCTTGGACCCAATAACCAGGACCAGGCTACTGTGAAAGTTTTTTAAAGTATTGGATACTGAATACCAGGACCAAGCTCATATGGAAATTTCGAAAAGTGCCCAATACCAGAACCAGGCTGGTATGATTAGACATCAATACCACACAAACACTGGTTGATTCCATGTACACACCAATTCAATTCCCACTAGGTAGGATGACAACTTCCAACAGAAAGAAAATCGAGAGTAGAATCATATGCTCAACCGGATAATCTATGATCCTTTTTGCAAGAGTCTTCAATAAAAAGTGACCAGGCACAACAACACAAGTTTTAGATTCTGCTCCACTATTCTTAACTTGGACATCCTTAGATTGTAGCACAATGCAGGGTAGAATAACTGTCAAGCTAGAAATCTATTAGCTACATGTGAAGGTGAATCCTACCAATTACCAGGAATCTAAAAGACAACAGTGTCGAGCATTGTGCCTAGCGTCTGGACAATGTTTGAGGACATGAGATCAGAAACGTGCTCCTCCAGGTGCTTCTTTGCATCTTGGCGCCCAACATTAGCAATGGCCAGCTTCTCTGGAGAGAGCTGATCCTCCTCCTGAACTGCCTTGTTATATTTAACTGCTAACTCCAGCATTTCCTGCAATAAATAAAGAGGCAACCAAACATATGGACATGTAACCAAATGATGAGTCTTTTCTATCATATTTCTCATACAAAGAACCTTTGCAAATAGCTATAATCGGCAGAAGTGTGGTTAAAACGCTATCTTCTTAGCCCTTGTTTCAAGTTGAAAGAACATGACTGGACTTACCTGCACTGTGCTCTCATTAGTTTTACTATGGTTGTCAAAGCGCTGAAGACTCAGTCCATCTGTCCACTTCTTTTTGTGAAGATTCAACAGCATCTTTTCCTCAAGCTCATTCTTACGATAGTTGATCCCAATGGAATAGTAGTGACGATTCAACCCATGTATCAAAGCCTGAACACAAACAAATAATCACACATTCCCTTCACCTTTTCTAGAATTTTCCAGCCATCTCCTACTTATACTTGAATGCAGTGATAACCACACACAAACCCAAGGAGACAGGGATGACTTCATTGGTGGGATTCCAACAGGACAACAAACACAAAAAGCATGTGCAAGATGAACTGCCAGAGAATATTTCAAGAAGGAGAATAACTGAGCACCAAACCAGGATAGATGGCAGGAGCAACCTGGATAGATGGCTTGTTAAGGTGACCAAGGTTGGAAGTAGTCTGACGAGGCTCCTGCCCCAGCATCATGGTCTGAGGATTGATGAGACGAAATGCATCAATCACAACTTTGCCCTTCACACTCTGGATTGGATCCACCACCACTGCTACCGCACGTTGATTCAAAGCTTCAAAACTCTGGATTTATAACCAGAAAACATCTTCAGCAATTTTCAGAACTGACAATTTCAGCAAGGACAACAATATCTGCTCTTTGCATATCAATAAGGCATCAAGGTGGGGCTGACCTTTGCAAGATGCATACATAAGGATGTGCTCTATGTCTGATGAGAGGCCTTAACACAATGAGTCATCAAGATGATAACAACCACACAACATGAATCTTTGACGATGGTACATGGACCTGTAGAAAGTCATCCTAGTACCATACACTCCCAATGTTTCCTGAATATCAACTGCGAATTACAAACAAACCTTGATATACCTGTTGAGTATTAATGTCCACGCCTGATAACCAGCAGCCAAAACCAGGGTGTGAATGATACCACCCAACAACCATCTCCGGCCTACAGAAAAGCAAAAGAAAATTCTAGTTCTATCAATCCAGACAATCTTTTCACAACTAACTGATACAGCAGATAGATGAAATGTAACAGACTTTGCCAGTGAACCTCAGCATTTAAATTCCCCCTAGAAGAAGGCTTCATGAAGGTGTTTCATGGCAAGGATACACAGCCCAATTTAAGGGTGACTACTCAAACAGAAGTGCTGTGTGAAGAGCACTTTGCTGGACACACAGGAGCAGGATTCCAGAAGGCGTTAGAATTTTCAGCATCCACTCAAGAGGAAGAGAAAAGAACATAGTGCCAACCTGCCAGTTTGCTTAAGCATGTCCAACATCTTTGTCTGAAAGACATGATCGACTGCTTCTACGCTCACACCTGTCCCGCTCTGAGGCATGGCGAAAACGTCCACAACTCGCACCGTGTATTCGTCCACAAAGTCACCTAGCATAAGCCCCATCACCTCCATCGGCACTCCTGCCCTTCCTGCGACAAGGCATCTTCTTACCCTTGTTTCAGCAATCCCACTCAAACCCTAATAAGTCTCTCTCCACGATCATTCGACGAGACGCACAACATCCTCTGCCACTTCGCAACATCGCTAAGATGATATTCAAATTATCC
>Ga0116229_10008567_pt1 | contig 15851 bp, 16 predicted proteins | sample S1TSphgellanicum_3_FD_87313 | JGI IMG/M metagenome (GOLD analysis project Ga0116229, IMG submission 87313) | Host-associated microbial communities from peat moss isolated from Minnesota, USA - S1T2_Fc - Sphagnum magellanicum MG | ecosystem: Host-associated > Plants > Peat moss > Unclassified...
TGTCACAGACAGACATGATGAATTAATATTCATTATTAATCATCCGTGGTAGTGTAGAGCCCAAGTTAATTAATTATTCGACAAATAGTGTGTCAAAGTTGCCAAGGTACTTTGATATATGTTCAAAAAGTCCATACCAAACCAACAAAATTACAACCAATGTTTTATGGGCATGTAGGTAATGTGGTTTTAAATATACACTCACTCCATGTAAGTGTGAAGGAAATTTTGAAACTTAGGATGAATTTAGATGAGGGTCCAAGGTCTAGGGACCCATGAATTCAAGCAATTTTATTGGTCGAAAGCTTTAAATTGGTCCCAAGGCCTTCTTTAGATGAGGGACCAAGACCAAAAAGTGGCAAATTGAGGCTAAACCTACATGGCACCTGTTCTGGAGGGAAAATCAATTGGTTTGGACCAAAAAACAGTGCTATAAGGAGAGCTCCTGATTTGGAGAACCAAGAATCAGGCTAAGGACAAAGGTACACTCCAACTCAAGGATTCAATTTGCTTCAAATCAGTCCAAATAGGTTCCTAGGAAATTGGACCCTAAACCCTCGTTTAAAGTGGGCCTTATTTACACTTTGTGTAAGTGTATAGACTTTTCGTCAACATGTGTGTGTGAGTGTAAATAACTAACCTTGGATGTGTGAGTATCAAACCATGTAAATACATTTTAATCCATGTAAAATTATGTAAGTGTAAATGATTTACATTTATTCACTGTGTAAATCAGTTGCAAATCCTTGTAATTTTTTGAATAAAATAAAATAAAATCATGCCAAAAATGTCATATAGGTGCCAATGAGCCAAAAAAAATGTTTATTGATGGGCCAATCAAAGTGGCCCATTGCCACAAAAGCGAAAAGAGGAGTGCACCATAACTAATTAAACTAACTAATATGAATCACGATAGGTGCCCAAGCTCTTGTAAAAGCTTAGGCCAAAAATGTTGATGAATAGCGTTAAGATTGGAAAATTCAACTCAAACAATGAGCTAGAGCGACATGCATACAAGATATTCCCTTACAACACCACAATTTGTTCCATACTCTTCATTCAAAAGTGTGAGTTTGTATTGTATATATGTGGGCAAAAGGCCAACACTTCTACACTACCTTATTGATAGTAAAAGTTTTAGAAGTTTTTAAATTTTTTGTGAAGGGTCAATCAAAGTGGCCCATTGCAAGAAAAACATTACACTTTAAGATACACTCACAACTAATCAATGTGGATTGTGAACATGTATAGTCATTAAGGGTATTGGATATATACATTTACCCCCATGCCATGTAAATGTAATTGAATTTTTTAACATTTTCCTCATGTAATTGTAAGTGTTAAAAAAATATTTACATGACAAGTAGGGTAAGTGTAAAAAAACAAATTTACATGGTAAGCATTGTGCTCATGGTTGTGCATTTACATTGACAATTTTGCAATGACAATTTTTACACATAGGCATTTTATGTAATGTAAAATTGGGGGGTTTTCACATATTTCAAAGTGTGCTTCTCAATCTCCATGTGAGCCTTTTGAAGCTTCAACATATTAACATGCTTGTGACATTTTTAAATGACAAAAGATGGACTAATATAAGTTGAAAGTAAATTAACATCTTGTCAAATTGGGGTCTAAACATAATAATACATACCCCAACAATGGGAACAACAATTTAGTTTTACATGCTTTGTTTTTAAAGATTAAATCAATGTTGAGAGTGTTTAAAATGTTTATACAACAATGGATGTTTTTTATATTGTTATTGAAACATGTGGAATGAATACAAAGTGTCCAAAAGCATTTTTTTAAAAAGTAATTGGGTGCAAATGGGATACAATGAATCAATGGGACTACTGTAAAAAATGATTGTATGTCTTTTTTTTCAAAAAAAACTTTTTCATATAAATGAATTTTGGAACAATTTTTTTTGCAACTTGTCATAATAAATGATTATAGTTGTCCAAGTACATGACATGTTTTTTTTCCATCATTTTTGAATAAATATGAATTCTAAAAAATGTTTTGATTCCTTATAAATTCAGTGTTTCATCTTTAAAAATGATAATAATTTCAAATCATAACCATTTTTTTATTACATTTTTATGTTTTATTGTATAATAACCTATAATTTTTCTTAATACATCATGTACATTTTACCCCATTTATGTGTGGCAAAGGACTTTTGAAGTTCTAAAATTCTAAATCAATTTTGGAAAGTTTTTTGAATTTTTAAAGTTTTACAATTTCACATATTTTAAAGTATGAGTGTTTTTTTAATGTGATTAATAGGTTTTTATCCTCTTAATTTTTTTTTCATCAAATGTGTTTTATTATATGACTCCTTTTTATAGTCCTTTGCAAAACTAACTCATGTCCAATGCATTGTTATTCACTTTTAGAGGTCCTAAATCAAAACTTAAAATTTCATCAAATGGATTTTTGGTTTGAATTCATTAACATTCATATGAATGAAAAAAAAAAAAAAAAAAACTTGCCATCGCTTTAAATGGCAAAACATAAATATTTATCCAATTTGGAATTTTTTTCTTTACGGTCTAATGCCCTTTTTGGCTTGTTGGATTGTGATTCCTCCAACTTTTTTTTCCTTTCTAGGGGTTGTTTAACCTTATTCTAAAATGACTTCAAATGACATAATCATGAATAATAATTGAAATACATTTTTACATTCTATGTTTCTATTTTGATAAAATTTTGACCCAAAAAAATTAAAAATCAATCTGACAAGTTCAAATGTTTTTTTGGGGAAGAAAAAAAAACCCCAAAGTCACCACATTATAAGGAAAAAGAATTTTAATTTTCCATATTTAAACATTAGATTCTAACATGCCATTAAAATACAACATGGTTCCTAAAATTGTTTATTTTCCTTTCTAACCTATAGCAAAATTTGGCTAAATGCTCTTGTAGATGATTACCCACCCACATACTTCACAAATTTGAAAATAAAAAATGAAAATTTTCTTACATCATAATAAAATGTGATAATAATTTTTCAAAAGTATTTTTTATCACACAAAAATTACAGATTTATAATCCATTACCTTTTATAATCAATCTAAATTTATCACTACTTGTTAAGGAGTCACATAAGTGGACATGTTATTACATTTTTCATAAGCTCTATTGATGTCCTTTAGGTTTTAATTCACTCAACCTCATATTTCAAACAAACATGAGACCCATCAAAAGAATATCACACTTAGGGTTGTAATATTGCCTGTAAAATTCAGCAAAAAAAAAAACATAATTGTGTTGATGGATAATAAGATTTTAAAAAAATAGCTCCAATGTGATTATGAAGACACTTCAAAAAATTTAATTGATAAATCAGCCATATAATTTGTTTTGGGTCATTCCTTGTCAACAAAAACTCGTTTGAATAAAATATGAAAACTACTATCATTTTCCCTTTTCATACATAATACTTGAGTTGTAATCAACATCTCTTTAGTGGATTGCTTGTTCATTTAAGTATTTAACAAATTTTTGACACTGCACTTTTTGCTATAATTTTTGCTTGCATTTCACAATTATCAAACCTCAATTTCATGGCTTTGGACAACATAAACTTTAGGTTGCTCCATCCATAAGCATGTCCTTCTATCATTGTTTATAAATAAATTTTAACATTTATTAAATGAAAAAATTAATAATTTTCATCCATTGGTAAGGGTCTCATTTGATTAGGTTGTTGTGATCACATATTTTGTGCCAATACTCACTTTCAATTACAACTTTTCTTCAACTATATTCATAGTCACCTCACATTCCTACAAATCAAACATTGATTGAAATGTAAAGCTTTGAGAGCCACAAGTCAATTTGTGAATCACTAGAGACCTATCATCCTTCACTTTGGGAACATATGTTCCCTTTAAAGTTCCTAACAACATTATCGCTTAATTTTACATTAAAAGTGTTCCAAAAATTCTCAAACGTTAACTTAAGTACACATTTCCAAAATAGTTGTGGTTGTCCAATGGAAATTTACAATTCATGAAATAGGGCATCATGAAAGATCTTAAGCACTTTCCATTATCTTGCTATCATCACCATATTTCATATGCAATTGGGACAACAACAAGCTAATGGAAAGTGATCCTAATATTGTGAGGTTTGATTTGTTACCCATTTGACTAATAGTGTGAAAATATCAACATAATTAAGCTTCAACCACTCCTCAACTTGGGTTATACATCTACCTTCTTGGGTTAAAAAGGTTTTGGCTATTACTTTGGTAAACTTGATCTAATTTTTAAAATGTTTTGTTCTACATCTTGGTTAGGAGGACCTTCAAATTGTTGTCACATGTGGTATATGGTCATTTAGGTTTACATCAAGTATCATTTTCAATGTTGAAAGGATCAAATTGGTCTTAACATGGGGTTGCGTTTGTTGGCATCTCACGATGCCTAATGATGAACTCATTTTTTATAGTTAAAATGTATAGCAATATATCCATCATCAAGTTTGTTAATTTTGCAATAACATTTTATAAAGTTGGTCAACATGAAAGTTCAATTAAAATCATCTATGTGAATGATGTCAATTTATCATAATGTACATCATGATGGATGATAACAATCAAACATTGGATGATATATCAAGATGTTTTGGTCATGTCATCATATCTCCAATAAACAAACATTTTAAAGAATTTGGTTAGAGTTTGTTCTTGTATTGAAGGGAAAATTGGATAATCATTATGTGTTTGAACATGTGTGCATGAGCCAAATCAATTTTTTTACCATACTATGAGTAATGTGAATTGGCATTTTGAATTGGCTACTATAGGTAATTGGATTATGAAGACATCATCATGTTTAGAACTTCATTGTAAAAACAAGTAGGTATTGAGGTGCCTAGAAAGATCTCTTTTGCCTTGTCAAACATGGTTGGATTTTTCCTTTTAGATTCCTCATTATGTTGTGGTGTATTCTTTTGTGTAACTTGACATGGATTTGAAAATAGCAATAGAAGTCAATGAAAGACTTTGAGATATATTTTTCCTTAGGTCAATTCTTTTTTAAATGCATTTTATTACCACCTTAATCATCAACAATATTTTTGAAATTTTTAAATCCAAGGTAGTTTATGACTTAATGCATTTTATAGCATTTTACTTTAGTTGTAATCCATTTCTAGAAAATAGATTGCAAGGTCTATCACTATTAAAAAATGTGTCCTTTACACTTCTAGCATTGTGATTAAAATAATTAATGTGACTAAGTTACTTGTTTGAAATGACTTTTAAAGAGCATAAAATTTGTCCATTTTGCCCTCCTCAAAATTTGATATGTCCCATATGATTAAATTGATTTTTTTTAGTCAAATCAAACACTGCTATTTACATGTGGCATGTGTGGTGCCTACTTGGTGTAGGTATATTAATTCATATATTAATATATGAATTAATATAAGTGATTGCAAGTGCAATGTGATATGTGACTTGTCACATTTGTTACATTAAAATCATTTCTAATCCTACTTAGGAAATTTGGTGTGCCCCTAGATCAACTTCATTGTCATGTATGTAATTAGTAGGTAGGTAGGTGAATAAGTAAGTTGGGGGTTGCTAACTATTCATATCTACCTACGATTTATAATAAATTCAATTTAAATTTCTGATAATTAATTTAAAAATCCTAGTCATTATTTATGCTACTTATTAATAAAATCAACTAACACTCGTTAGTTTTCAATCAGAACAAAAATGATAAAATGATTATTTGTCAATCAAAACAAATAGATGTGACACAATTGACACAACTAGACATTCCATCATGTTTATTTTGCTTTTCATAAATGTCTAGTCAAATTTTTAGTATAATGACAACTTGTTTGGGTGTCTTTTTTTTATTAAAATCCAACCATAAAAGATAGTAAATAAGACATGATCCATAATAATGCATGAACAATTACAGCAAAATGAAACATACATTGCAACGAAATATGTAGGGGAGCACATAATTACAACCTCATTGTTGTCATCTAAAGATTTTCTAAAGGTGCCAAGTAGGTTTGAAATGTAGTATCATAGTAATTTTGAAAATTCCATTAAAAAAGAATATTGAACAAAATATTTGTCATTTTTTTTCACAAAACTTTGGTTTTTGAAAAACATAAAATTGAAAATTTCTATATATCTAAAAATAATATAATTTGTGTTGAAACCACCAATATTACAATAATCATTCAAACATACATTTAATCTTCTTTTGAAGTTTGATGAAATTTTTTTCCTCATAATTGTGAAACAATGTTGGAGATCCTTGGAACAAATTTTTGTACAATATCATGCAAAATTAGTGTTAAAATCTTGCAAAAATTTACTTTTTGGATTTTTTGGGAAAACTATTCAGGATCATGAAACTTTATAGCATACTTTATCATGTTTGGACCTTGAAATATTTTAATTCAAAAATTTCATTGATTAGTGGAAACCAAGGTTTTAAGTCATGTGTTATTTATTTATGAAAAAATGAGGTCTAATAAATTTAAGATGCTTGTGCTAGGTAATAAAATTACATAAGTGTAAACAAAAATGATAATAGATAAAGTAAACCAAAAGGGTAGTAAATCAACAACATTGTTCATGTCAAGTCAAGGAATTATAATTGATTTATAGCAAGTCAAGATGTAGCAAGCCAAGTTCTAGCAAATCAATTTTCCAACAAATTAATAACCCACCAACTTGGTAGTGCTTGAAACAACTATACACGATTATAAGTTTGCTAATAGTTTTAATCATTGTGCAAGAGTGTGAGTAGTCAAGATGATGACTTTTTGGGGGGTTCATTTTTGAAGATGAAACATGTAGAGTTTCAATTGTGTAACAGTTTCCCTATAATACTTAATTTTGAATGAATCTTTGTATGTTGGTGTGTGTGTTGTTCTTGCTAACTCTTGAGAATAGATAAATGTGAAATTGTGTATGTGAGACGGAAGATAAAACATTCCTAGAATCAAAATGCAAAATTATTTGAATAGAAGAATACAAAGACATTGTAATTTGAGTAGTTGTAATATAATTGAGAAAGGTGTTGCATTCTTTCTTGGATGCCAATGACTTAAGTGAAGTTGAGCAACAAGAGGAAAAAATAAATTTTTATTCAATCATGTTGTGGCATTTAAATTGATGAGAAAAAATAAGAACCTAAGGATTTATAATTTGCAAGTAATAAACTTATAGAAAAATATAACTAACATTTGACAGCTATGCTAAGGATTGTTATTCCCTTGAGGAAAGTGCAAAGTTCATGATGCCAATTAGTGATGAGTTGGATAAAAAAAGTTTATGAATATGATTTGAGGTTTTGTAGTCTACATGATTTAGTTAAAATCACACCAAATGAGGAGGATTACCATGATAAACATTAGGTGAGAAAAACATCAAATCACACCAAATGAGGAGGATTACCATGATAAACATTAGGTAGAAAAACATCACATTAAAAAAGAAGACCCATGCGTTGAAGCATTGACTTTGGATTAAGTGATGCAAATATTAAATTATCCTGATATTTTCTCTTGTCTAATAATCCAACAAAATAATTAATCCAAGGTCGTGAATGTTAAATGGTTGGTGCAAAAAGATTGTTGTGGGAGCCTTCCAAAGGATAAATTCCAAGTGAAAAGGAGATCTAGTGAGATTAGACCTATGAAAAATCGAAGGAACTCATTTCAATAGACAATGCTACCAAATTGATTTGATTCAATTGTTGGTTTGGATGGATTTGGCTTGACTTTTGCAAATATTGCAAGATTTTGCATTGGACAAGATTGTTGGAATTGGTTTGAGAATTGGTTTCGAATCTTTAAGTGATGCCCTTTAAATGTGTTGGTTTCAAGTTTCAACCCAAACCAATTTGCCTTTTCCAAACCAATTTGTTTCAATTCGTTGATGTGACTATTTGTTGTGATAACATTTTTATAGTTCACAAAACACTATCCAAGAAGATGATCATATCTTTTTTCCTAATTACAAATTGTGGTCACTCGTCACTCAAGCGCCATGCTCATGCGTTAACGCTAACTTGTTGAATGATGACAAATTGCTTTTATTAATTTGTGATTTGATTGATCAAGCGATTTATTATACAATCTCAAATAGATGAACAAGCTCAATTTGTTATAGGGAGCTGGGACAATGTTATGTTAGATAGTTGTTGTAATGGTAATTTGGAAAAAACAATAATAGAATGGTTTTTGCACATTTGGATAATTAGATAGTTTCCAAGTCATGTTTGAGTCATGTAATTTTTTTTTCCTATTGATGATAAACATGTTGCAAAATTATGTCCAACATTCTATGTATACCAAAATGCAAAAAAAAAGAAGAGAAAAGAGTGTAAAAAAGAAATCATAAAAAGACAATCACTTTGTGTATATAGAAGCAATCATACACATGCACATATATACAATATGTGTGTGTGTGTGCGCGCGTGCACGTATACAAAAGGTAAAAGCACATATAGGGTGATTATGTTTTCAACTACTAGGTTTTGGTCGCCAATTTTCACCAGCATAGATAGCCTTGGGCCCAAGTTCCTCTTCAATTCTCAATAACTGCTCAATAACAAAATCACCGAAAGAGTTGAAAATAAGAGTTAGAGTTGATATCCACATGGTTTCAATTTTAATGTGTTCATTATATTTTGATGCAACTCGTAGTCACATGTAAACAAACTTATGCAAAAACAGTCAATGGGAGGGGGAAGAGAAGTGACACCACTCACTTGATTGTATTTAGCTAGACGCTCACTTCGGCATGGTGCCCCAGTTTTGATTTGGCCTGTGGCAAGTCCAACAGCCAAGTCGGCGATGAAAGAGTCTTCAGTTTCACCACTCCGATGCGATGCCATCACACCCCAATTTGCCTTCTTTGACATGTTCACTGCTTCAATGGACTCAGTCACAGTCCCTATTTGATTCACCTGCTCACGAGCTTCAATTGTTGTGTTTGTTTGTTTGTTTGTTAACTTTGGAAGCTTTCTCACATTCAACAATTGGGAAGTTTGGAAATATCTAATAAACTGAAATATGTGAATGGTAAAGTCCTTCATTATTAACCTCAGTTTATCTTTAAAATAGAAAAACTAATCAATTTTACACTAGATTAAACAAAAAAATAAAAAATTTCCCAAATTATTTATCCAAAAAATGACAAAATTTGACCAAAGGAAAAAACACTGGTACCAAAGTTTGTTTACACTTCCATACCTTGAGCAAAAGTGCATTGCAAGTCTTGGTTTCAATTGCCTTTGCAACACGCTTGGGATTAGTTACAAGGAGATCATCTCCTACTACCTACATCCCACATGCAAAGTATTACAACATTAGAACTCATAATTTGTCAAAAGACCAAAAGCTTATTTGCAAATGCCTAATCCAGCACGCTTGGGATTAGTTACGAGGAGACCATCTCCTAATACCTACATCCCTCATGCAAAGTATTACTACATTGCAATTCATAATTTGTCACTAGACCAAAATTTTATCTGCAAATGCCTAATGCAGTTTACTTATGAAAATTAAATGAAAAAATGTAAATAGGGTTGCAAATATGAAGGCTTGAAATTTCCAAACATGTACATTTGAATCTCTTGTTTTTTTTAACATGGTGAATTAATTAATGCCTGCCCAAAGAATATACAAATGACTGCCTGTTTGGAAATACATATTCAGTAACATTTAACAGAGTGGAATGCCTTGATTTTCTTGTGGTGAATTTCCTCTATTTTGCAAAAACAAAATTGAGAAAAAAAAAACCTTGAAAGTACTTGTTTTTCCAGTGTAAAATGTGTTTTTATTAGCAGCAGATTGTCACTTTGGGAAATTAAAAAGAGAAAAAGGAAACACTGCTACAACCTACTTGACAAATGTTGAGGTCAGTCAATTTCTTGGTGTGGTCCCAGTCGTCTTGCTCAAATGGATCCTCAATTGAAATAATAGGGTAATCTTTTTTGCACACAAAGTATATTTTCATTAACACATTTAATTTGAAAACCTTGAATTTTTTTGACTTTATTTTGGAGATTTTCTTTTGGTGGAACAGGCCTGTCACCTAGAAAGAATAAACTGCAAACCATCCTCATGTGAAAATCTTAACCATGATCATGAGAAAATCATCAAATGTTAATTGATATGGAAAATAAGTCGACCCACCTTTACAAAATGATTTGTACATTTCGATCATCTCATCGCCAGTTTTGACTTCTGCCCCTGAGTTGTTTGGCGTTTTAAAGTCCAGATCATACTTTTTATCAGCTGTTCCAAGTTTCACAGTGTTAGTATATTTCTTTTCAAATGTAAAAAGCACTTGGAGAAATTTCTTAATTTATTTGGAAGGCACCTTATGCACAGTAACAATGGCTCCTAAAAGACAAGAGGTACCTTATGCCTTTTACATGTACTAAGTAGTGTAAAAGGGCTATCAGAGGTTCATAGTGCCTCTCACTCCTACTGGTCATGATCTACATATATTTTGCCTCATGCTTTGTGGTCAGTAAGGCCCACGGGTTGAGGACATCACCACAATGCAGGGCTAGACTTGGCTACCCCACTGTCCTAAGCTCCTTATTATTTCAGGACTGCCCCCACCATGGGGTCTCAACCAACACTTGCACACCTTATGTACTTGCGCATTTCACAAGCATGAATATAAATGTAATTATGTACATATAAAAATCTAAATAAATATGTAATGTGAGCTGAGTCCTGTTTGTTAGGAAGGAAGGAGTCAAATAATATGCACAAATTGACAAAATTTTCCATGATTTTGTTTTTTCTTGTAATGACAATGTGAGACATATTATATATATCAAGAGTAATGAATTAGTGGTCCTACCTGTGTAGAATTCACTTGCTGCAACATCCATGCCAATCTTGATCTTGCCAGTGTAACCAGCTTTCTCAATGGCTTCTTTAACAAGGTCCAAGCCCTCCTTGTTACTGCACAAGAAAAAATATCAAAATTTGACACAAAAATAAGGAAGGATATGAAAGAGGTGCACATCAGGTTTAAAGCAAAAAAAATTAGTGCAAAGGATTTCCAGCTATTAGAACACAAGCTCTAAATCAATTGTTTTGCTTCAGATGCAGTTTTAGCAAATCTTTGGTGATACATGGAGATTCTACAGATTAAAAGGTCTATCCAGCTTTTGTTCTACAAAATCCTGTTGATAATAAGAATAGGCAGTAGAAAAGAGAAGACCTTGAAATGTTTGGTGCAAATCCACCTTCATCCCCTACATTGCATGCATCAATGCCATACTTTCCCTTGATCACTATCTGTACAGTTACATCCCATCATCCTGGTTTATTCACCCACCCACTCACAAAAGACATACAAATATACCATTTTTTTACATATATATGACAAGAACCTGAAAAGACATGAAATCATTTGTGGAATCATTTAGATTCAAGTTTACTACCAACATCTTATGCGCAGGGCAAGGACCAAGAACATGGCCTTCTGGCACTGAGTACCTGGCATAAATTCCCAGAACAGGCCTGTTCAAAGGTCCTTACTCAGCATAAAATCTGGTAGAATTTGACTTTAAAAATGGACTGCTGTGATTGAATTTCAAAGGAGAGGAGGCACCTTCCGCATGTAAGGTGCCTCCTCTATTGAGGCAGAAACTTTATTCAGCCTGGTAAGGCACCCTCCAAATACACTGGAAATGTTTTTACCAGTTTTGTACCGATGTACCCATAGCCTTCCATTGAAGTTTAATTACCAATATATGTTGACTATTGACATCTTATGGATGCACAATAGTTTTCCAGTGAAGTTTACTAACAACAAATAATTTACGGCATCAGGATAATTTAGATTGAAGTTTTCTACCAACATCTATAAAGTACATACACAGATTCAAAAGAGGTAGAGGACAAGCAACCTTCAAGTTGTGATAAACTTCCGCACCCATTTGTAGAGCCTCAGCAAATGTGGCAGCACCGGTGGGTAGAATCATAAATTCCTGAGAAACAAAAAAAATTATGCAGGGCTTCAACAAGGAGACAAGTTCCTGCACAAATGATCAAGTGCAGGACACAGCCCTAGGGTGGCGGCATTCCCAGAGTAATGGGCCTAGGATTAGACGATAGCCTTCCATGGATGTATTATCAGAACAAGGGGCATAAGATCAAGTTGCGTGTTTCCCAGAATAAGGGGCCTAGGATGACATGGTAGCCAAGTGCTAGGTAAAGCCCCAGGGTGGGGCATTACCAGAATAAGGGACTTAGAACGAGGAGGCAGTAGCCAAGTAGTGCTTTACAATAGTTGTAGACAAGACATCTAGACGCACATACCTGCATGGCAAGTTTGTTGCCAGCATGACTACCACCATTGATGATGTTGAATGCAGGTACTGGTAACACCAGCTTTGTGTTTCCTGACAACTCTGCTATGTGTTGATAGAGTGGAATCTGCCATGATCATCCCCGCACACCATTCATGCATTCTACTCAATTCACTCACTGTTTGCAGTGGAAATCAAACACTCTAAGATTGATCATCAAGAAGCAAGCAAGCAACAAGCAGCAGCAGCAGCTGTCTCATAAGAGAGATCATACAAATTGGAATCTAGATTTGATCAAGGAGACGAAAAGGAAGACTGATGAGGAAGAAGAAGTATCTGAAGAAGAAGAAGAAGAAGCAGAGAGATGAAGAAGGATAGATGGGCGGTGGTAGAAAACAAGCAGCAGCAGCAACTGAGAGTCTAATGATATACAATTGCAATCGAAGAAAGTCTAGCAGTTGGAGAATTAGGCAGAGGAAAATGATCAGCAGTCATACCCCCTTCTCAGACGCTCCTGCTTTGCACGCTGCCATTGACACAGCCAAAATCGCATTTGCGCCAAGATTTCCCTGACCAAAGGACATATGTGTACAGATTTTGTACAGTTTTGTCAGATCATGTGATGCCAAGTCTTAGACTTGAATTATAATTCAAACAATTTTCAGGAGGAGTGAGTGAGTCTGAAATTTATTTTTGCTGCTGCGATGGATTGTTGTTGGTTGTTGTGTAAAGAAAATTGTTGTCGTTGGGTAAAGAAATGGAAATGTTGATTGCAGACCTTGTTATCAGTCTTGTCCAATTCCAGCATCACTTTGTCGATCTTGGCTTGTTGCGTTGGATCCATGCCGATCAAAGCTGGTGCAATTTTGTCGTTTACATTTCCCACTGCTTTTAGCACACCTTTTCCCATATAAAATGCTTTGTCGCCGTCCCGCAACTCCACCGCTTCGTGTCTGCAGCCGCCAATCGCCAAAACAAGCACACAGTCACACACAGCTAGAAACAAATCACTCGCGCCTTGCTTGCTGCGACAGAAACAGGAATTCAATGAAGAAGACGAAGAGGGAGAAGAAGAAGAAGTTTTCAAGAAGAAGACGATGAAGAAGAAGAACAAGAGGTTTACAAGTCTTAGATATGGCTAGAAAGATATGCTCATTGAGCTTTGCTTACATTCCTGTGGAAGCACCACTGGGAACGGCAGAGCGAAACATGCCCTTGCTGGTGTACAGATCCACCTCCACAGTGGGATTTCCACGACTGTCCACAATTTGTCGAGCCTTCATCTTGGTTATGACTCCGGGAACAGCTCTTTTCAATTGATCGGACTGAAGTCAAGCAACATTTCACCAACACAACACAACACAAGAGTCACAAGCAAACAAGCAATCATCACGCAGTTCCTGAACACGATCTTCTTCTTCTTCTTCTTCTTCGCCTGCTTTAGCAAATCTCTCTCTAGTAGCAAGCAAGCAAACCTCTCTCTCAAATTGGAATGCACAAAGTTCTGGAAAACAGGCAAAACATAGATGGCAAGAAGAGTACATACAATGAAAATCACAGGATCCGGGCTTTTCGCTCGAACTGCAGCATTGACAGCATCTTCAATGCGCATGGAAAGCTTATGCTTCTCCAAGTACTCCTGGACCGACATGTTATCCGTGATTGCAGATCCAAGAAGTTCAATATACTTCCTTTTCGTCCTCCTCCTTTTCTTCTTCTTCTTCCTCTTCCTCCTGGTCTCCTCCTGCTGCTGCTCCGCTTCCTCCTCCTCCTCCTCCTCCTCCTGCTGCTGCTCCGCTTCCTCCTCCTCCTCCTCCTCCTCCTCCTGCTCCTCCTCTCTGGATAGACTAATAATGCTCAGCACAATACAGTCTCTTAATAATTCCTCCTCTCTGAAACAATGCAGTCCTCCCCACCTCAATTGCTCGTTGCACAAATCCAGAATCTGAATCTGATCACCAAACGCAATGAAGCAAAACTATGCAACCGGGCCAATGCACACACATACAGAAGAAGAAGAAGAAGATGACCACCACAGATCAGAACTTCTTCTTCTTTCGTTCTTTCGTTCTTTCGTTCTTCTTCTTCTTCTTCTTCCAGCGTCTGGAGCGATGAGATTTCAGTTGGAGAAGCTTGAAAATCGAGTTCAAATTCAACCGCAGCAGCAGCAGGAGGAGGTAATGGACTGAAATCAAAGCATGCGCTTTCGAGAGGTGATGACTCGCGTGAAATGGGATTCGCGAAAGGTGGCGGTTGTTTGTGTGTGTGTGTTTGCAACAGCGCCGAGAGCGAGCTCCAAGGGTCGCACCCCTCTTGTGCTCGCCAGCAGCAGCCCCTAAGCCCAAAGCCCGCAATGTAGGACGACGGGAAAGGTCTGGGGCCCTAGGATCAGGGCCTTTAGTGTAGGTCCGATGGCCTAGGGATTTAGGTTAAGGATCCAACTAGGGGGGTCAGGGACTTAGAGTTAGGTCCGATGGGTTTAGGGCCCAATGACAAAGATGGTCAGGGCTGCTGGGCTAAGGCTCTAGGGTTAAGATCCCTTTAGGGACAAACACTTTTGGGACACCCTATGTAGGAGGCCCAATAGCAAAATATGGTCATGGCCTCTTGCTTTAGGGCCCCTAGTAGGGTTTCCAATAAGGGTTGCTAGGGTTAGGAACACTTGGGAGTCCAAAAATTATGAAAAAGAAAACATGAGATGGATGGACAAGCACTATTGGGACTCAAACACCCCATTCAAGAGGCCCTATAGCAAATCACAATGTAGAGTAAAATGCCCAATGACAAAGACGGTTAGGGCTTATGGGGTTAGGGCCCCTAGGTTAGGACCCCTTGGGTTTTTTAATAATCAAGAACAAGGGACGAACACTATTGGGATTCAAACACTAATTTAGGAAGCCCAATAGCAAAACACAATGTAAGGCAAAAGGTGCAAGGACAAAGAAGGTCAAGGTCTCTAGGGTTAGGACCCCTAGGGTTCAAAGATGTTGGGATTTCAATAGTGAGGACCGATGTTGGGGGGGGGGGCTTTTCTAAGAGTTATTAGGTAGGTTCAAGTTAGGTGAAATTTTAAGGTTTTTGGACTAGATGTTCAATTTAATTCAATTCAATCAAATTCAATTTGTTTGAAATTTCAATGAGAATATTACTTACTTTGAATCCAAAGGAGAAAAAATTGTTCAATTTAATTTAAAAATTTGAATTAAATTGAGTTACATTTTTTAAAAATTGTACTATGCAAATTCATTCAATATTAAATCATTTGAATGGAACTTAATTGTTACAAAATCAACTCGTCATTTTAATGAATTCATTGTCTTCGAGAGTTGTGTAGCACCGTGGAGCCCAAGTTTTGTTTTAACCATGGTTGGAACCCAATCAATAATTACTCTATTTTCAAAATTGAATAAAAACTTGAACTAAGTGTGTTAAACCTATTTTTAAATGAAATTTAGATTATCTAGGTAGAGAAGTACAATTCTTTTTTTTTTCCAAAAAAAAAAAAAAAAAAAAAAAAAA
>Ga0116229_10008568_pt1 | contig 15849 bp, 9 predicted proteins | sample S1TSphgellanicum_3_FD_87313 | JGI IMG/M metagenome (GOLD analysis project Ga0116229, IMG submission 87313) | Host-associated microbial communities from peat moss isolated from Minnesota, USA - S1T2_Fc - Sphagnum magellanicum MG | ecosystem: Host-associated > Plants > Peat moss > Unclassified...
TAGTCGATTATGACCGTTGCTCTGTAGTCTAGTCTATTATGACTGTTGCTCAGTAGTCTAGTTGACTATCTACGTTGCTCAGTAGTCTAGTCGACTATCTACGTAGATAGTTGGAGACTATAGTCAGTACATCGACTAAAAGCTGCATCGACTACTGGTCCCTGATGTGAACCCTAAGTGAAAACCTCAATAAAATTGCAAACATAATTTGGTAATTGAGTGGAAATTTGTTATAAGATCCATGTAATTATTGATTGTATTGAACAATTTCCATGAAACATGGTTAACATAACAAGAACAAATTCACATTAAACAATGGTGACATACATGTCTTGCTTATCCAAGCAGCTGAATCCCTACTATGATTATCTTGGATTGATTGCAAGAAATCCCAGGAGAAGAAGGAAGGAGCAGTGGAGCTTGAGTTAGGAATTTTCCTTGTAAGAACCCTACTACCCTTGTTGCAAAACCGAGTCTCACATTACCCAAGTAGCAGGAGAGGATGAAGGTTTTAAATTTTCAGTTCTTAAACAAGAAGAACAACTAACATAGGTATTGGAGTAGTGATCTCCCATTTTCAAGTTATGTTCACATAAGTTTGGTCACAAGACTATCTTCACAAAAGGGATCTTCATAAGAATTAGGTGTCCACTTATATTTCATTTTCAACCATAATTAAAGCTAGAGACAGATTTTTCCCACCTTCTAAGTAAACCTCAAACAACTTCATTATAGGATTACTGAGGTGTTGGTGATGAACTTCCCCTACAACAGTCCTTGTAAACAACCAAGCATAACAATTCAAGCGCCACTTCAAACTACAACCCTAGTGGTTTGTGCAAGCATTCAAAATAAGCTTGAGCCTGCAACCATAAAATGCCTACCATAATCAAAATATATAGAAGAAATGATGATGAAAGAAAGCAAAGAAAACATTTTGTACAAAATCAATGTAAGAAAATTTCTAGGGTGTCAATAGCTAATTATTTTATGAGATCCAATAACCTAAGATTTGTGTTTGTCAATACCTTCTTTGCTCTAATTATGTGTACATAGTGTGCAATTTGTTTTGGGAAGTTGTTGCGGATGAACACAAGTTGTTCTTCAAATTCACCACATCAGAAGATCACAATAATCCAATTGAAAGAAGATCTAGAATGATCTTATCCATGTGATGTTCTTAGGTTGAAGTTGTTGGTATTTTCAATTTACTTATAGTTCTACAAATAGGTCTTAGGATTAAAGTTTCTACATCATTTTCTTAGATGAATGTTTATGCCAACCTTAACCTTTGTAACAAATAAAGTTGGTACGCCTCTCTTTTTAGGTTGCACTAGAACATGCAACACTTGTTTTTTCCTCAAAGCCCATGAACATCGTATCTACAATGATGCAAAAAAAAACCAAATAGTTCACATCACCACATAAAGCTACCATAATGATTTGTCGAAAGAATCGAATGCTTGTGTATTCCAACCCACCATACTGAGTAACAATGAACTACATCTTAGACTTCGCAACCTATGAAACTAAACATGTTCAAACACAATCTTGATACTACATTGCTTAAAAGATTGGCACCCAAATTCAAAAAATAATATAATTGATTATACAAAACGTACTTATTGTAAAATTAAAATTAGGTTAGTTTTGGTGAAAAGTCCCTCATCCTTAATATGCTTTTACCCTATATGGCCTATGTATACATGCAATTGAGCTTATATGTGAACCATTGAACCTCTCGAGGGTCTGCAATTTTTGGAACATCAACCATGGCCTATTTGTACATTCAGTTGAACTTGTATTGGCCCATTGAACCTCTCTAAGGTCTGCAACTTTTGGAACATCAGCCATGGCCTATTTGTACATGCATTTGAACTTGTATGTGGCCCATTGAACCTCTCTAGGGCCTACAACTTTTAGATGTTCATTAATGGACTAAGAGCATATGCATTTGAGCTTGTATGTGGATTAATTATGCCTCTCTAGGCTACATAGTTGTTAGATGTTTATTAATAGCCAATTGAGCTTCTCTAAGGTCTATAGTTGTTAGGTGATTATTGATGGATATGCATTTGAGCTTAAGACTATGCCATTGAACCTCTTCAAGGTTTGTAGCTTTTGGAACATATGTAATGGATCTTTTACATATGGAATTGAACTTCTAAATGGCCAATTGAACCTCTTTAGGCTTTGTAGCTTTTGGAACATACCTAATGATCTTGTGTACATGCAATTAAACTTTTGAATGGCTAACTCATCCAAAAGCTACAAATGTAAATGTGTGTGTCATGTTGGTGTCCAAGGCTAATGTATAAACCATGGACAAATGTTATATTGGAGATGTTCAAGCTAATTTAATGCGTGGTAGCTTTGCAAAATTGTGGTTTGTTGGGAGGTTACTCACCATAGTTGCATTATGTGAATTTTGGAATGCATTTTTCAAAACTTTGATGGTAAAATGCAATTCACCCATGGATGTAATGCATGCATTTTTTTATTTTTTTCATTCTAGAAATCAATTTGGGTGGGAGCCCTAACCCTATTTTTACCAAGTGAATGGTTGAAATTCAACAAGATAATATTAAAAAAATTGTTTAGTTTTGAATTTCAAATTATTTTTGGAGGTAAAGGAATTAGGATTTAGATATTCAATGTGATGAAAGTGGGGATTTTTTTTACACAAACAAACTTAAAGAGGAGTTGGAGAATATAATAGAGACACAATATGTAGTTTAAAATTATATTGGGCTATGAACCACATAGTTTTTTATTTTTCATTTTTCATTTTTACACTTTATAATACATATATTTGATATGTTCAATTATAAATAAAGAAAGTACTAGAATATTGATGAGGAAATAGTGAATATAATCTAAAATTTGGGAAATAATGAAACAATACAATAATGATAAAATGTGTAAATGTAGTTTGCAACAAAACTTGAATGGGTTAAAATAATAAATTGTATGTGTTGTAAGTACTATTGAAAGTACAATTTGTATTGTTTGTTAATAAGTAAAAAGCAATTTTGAGTAAAATCTATGCTTACCACCTACTTCATGAAGTTTGCAAATTGGTTGGAGGCCTATGTGTCCATAAACATGACAATCTAGAAATGTGTGTCATGTTGGTGTCGAAGGCTAATGTGTCGGCAAATTGTAAACCCCATATGGGGATTTTTTGTTAATTTGAAAGGTAATGGAATGTTGGGCAACACTTGTAGATACAACACATGTTGGATGTGATTGTTGAAAAAAACATTTGTAAAAGCTTTGTTTGGACCCTTTTTGGTCAAAAAAAACATAATTGAAGTAAGACATGACATGGAAGTTAAAGCATTCAACAACATCTTTGGTTAACACAACACCTTTAAACAATCAACACAAAATTTTGAAGCCATAGGCACCATATGTGTTTACTAAGGATGAATGGAATACCTTTTTATCAAGGTTGGGCTCACTAAAAGTTCCCATAGACTATGGGGCTTCATTAGCCAAACATGTGGCAAACAAGGAGTTGGGACCCATGAAGACCCATGATTATCATTTGTTAATGCAACAAATGATGCCATTGTGCTTGCGAGGGTTAATCAAGGTGGAGCCATGGATGGTTATTATGTAACTAACACTATTACACATATGGGTTGTTATGTTGGTTTATATGACTAAATTTCAATCACGTTAGATACTAAAAAAATTTGGTTATAGTCAAAACGAACCAGTTGTTTATGCCACAAACTTGACTAAATGCCTACTTAAGTCCATCATATCATGTTTGAATTGATTGATGTGACTATAGTTATACCTAACGTGTAGTTGTCCATTATGACAAGTATGACCTAGTGTTTAGCTAATGTGTGTGAGGCATATTATGTCTAAGGTGACCAAAACTCAAATCTATCGTTGACATGGTTGCCAAATGGCATGAATGTTGTGATAAAGTTACTTAGTTTTCCATTTGATGTGCATGCCTGTCGCAACCCTAGCCTTGGGCTCACGACCAAGGCAAAGGGCTTGCAAGGGTGCGGGCCAAGACTAAGTCTGGGAGTCACATTCTCATGTTCTATGAGTGCAAAAGAGTGTGAGGGAAAGAACCTTCACACTCCTAAGTGAACTCCCATGTTGGGAGTTGGAGTCCTGGTGGACTCCCGAATGTTCAGAAAGTGATTATAAGGATCAAAACCCAATGGCTCGAGGAGTTCTTTATATAATTGAAAAGCTATTGAAACGTAGATGTCTAAAATGGGCTCGCATGACCCATTTGGACATTTGAAACACAAGTTATGGCCAAAAGAAAGGTCGAGAATCAAATTGACAATTTGACTCTTGACCATTAAAAGTCGGGAATCAACCCGATTTCCTTTCGTGCAGGCGACATGCAACATACCTTGGAAAGCTCTCAACAAGGGCTAAAACCTTTTTTTAGACCTCATCTCAATCGGAGGTCTACAAACAAAATTATGGGGCCCCAAAGTCGCGGGAGTCCCAACTTTGGCAATTTCAGTACTCCAATTTAGGAGTCCCATGACAAAAAGCCATTTGGATGTGAGCCTCGTGGAGAGGCACATAATATACTATAAGGGGGAAGGTGGTGGCTTCCCCCAAGTCCAGGCCGTTGTGAGTCTTGTGAGTTCGAGTTGCACGTGACTTGTCCTAGCATGCACCAAAAGTGCTCCAACTATGCACTAACCACCTTGTGTTGGTTTTGTGCAGGTCCGTGTGAGTAATTAATGCTTGTCACTCTTCCTAGTCCCATCCCGGAGCTCCAACACACCTTGTACCCCCCTTAAAGTGCTACGAGTCAGGAAGCGTGCCCCGACTCCTTATTCTTCCAATGTTTTCAGTTTGGACTCACATTTGAATCCATTAAGGAGCTTGGGGGTGCGTCAATGCCAAATGGCGTGACTGTTATGACTAATTTTTCTAGTAATGTTATGTGGCATCAATGTTAAATTGCATGTTTATTGTGATTAATACATTTAACATGGATGTTAAATGGCATGTTTATTGTAACTAATATTTTTAACATTTCAATTGATATGATACCAAATGGCATATATGTTATGTCTAAACTATCTAAATTGTAGGTGACATGGATGTCAAATGGTATGTCTATTATGACCAATATGTTTAACATTTCAATTCATGTGAATGCCAAAGGCATGTTTGTCATGTTGAAGTTTAGATTTTAGGTGCCATGGATGCCAATTAACGTGTTTGTTATATAATTTTAATTGATTTGGTGCATAATGGCATATTTGTTATGATAATTTTATGAATAATGTGACTACTTGTATGTTTGTGTAGCATGCCATATGTTTATCTTTCTTTTTTCTAATGAACTAGCAATAGTTTGACCTAGCCTTAATCCTAAATCTTATATTGTTTATCATATATACATGGGTACGATTAATCACATACAATGTGTATTTTGAAAGGAAATTCACATCCTCAAACAACTTACCTAGATCATTTAAAACGTTCACTTAATTCAAAAATCAAAAGTTGCACCACACATACACACATTATTGCAAAACTAATTTTTAAAAATGTAATGTACCTAGAAATGCAAAAAATATGGTCTAATATAAAAACAACAAATCACAAAGTGCATGATCATATTTAAATACTACAAATTGCAAATGCATACATGCTTACATGTATAAGGTGATTAGTTTCCAAGGCCACAAAATAATGTACCCCACTACATTGTTTATAGTGTGAAATGAAAAGAAGGATTGTGGTCAAGTTTTAGATATGGCATATGAGCTCCAATTAAAAGGCATGATGAAGTGGCAATAGAAATGCATGATTAAGATGCATTGTTGCACCACCCCCAAACTTGACAAAATTGCCAATTGCACGATCCATCCTTCCATGAAAACTTAAAAGGACAACTTCATCATTTCTTTGGTAGTACAAAACAAAACCACAAACAAAGTTAATCAAAACCCCAAATTTGTGTCATAGGAAAAATTAAACATTTAATTCAAACATTTAAATGTAATTGGTTTACATGTGGGTGGGTTTCTATAAAGTTATTCTAACAAGTAACTCCTTTGTTGTTGACCTTATAATTAGCAGATAACCAACTAAGTTTTGTATACCCCAACTATTTATTACCAAAATTAATGGTCTTGATGCCTTTGAAGCACCTTTAACAACCTTGTTTGTTTGTAGATCATACAAATTATTACAAAATACAACATGGTCATAATCATATTTTTTATAAGTCTAGCAATACAAAAAATTTGAAGTATATTAAATCCATGACAATAAAAGATACCTAGGTTTTAAAGTTCATTACGATTCAACTAAGCAAGAGCAGAAGACCATGCTAAAGCCCTTATGGTTTGCTAATGTGTGTTCTATTTTTTTAGCTATTATTGCCCATGTGGATTGCAACCAACATACTTTAAAGTATTTGGACCTTTGGATAACCAAACCAAATACAGCCACATATTGCCCAACAAATAATTATCCTCTACTTTTGGACTAAACGGATGGGGTAGGATGTAAGCATACATGGCACATTGCCCATATATTTAAAAAGGAAATCATTTATTAATAATGTGTTGTTTGGACCTAACTGCCTAAACTTAAGGTTAATTTTAGAAAACACCTTATTCATGTTTTTCAATACAAGCTCCCTATTTGGATTCAATGAATGCCTATTATGTGTTGCATCACACTTTTTAGTGCCCCAAACAAACACAAGCTTTAGACCTAAACTATTTCTCTACAAAAAATCAACCAAAGGAATGAGGTTGGGTCATGTAGTTAATGATGACCAAATCCCAATGTAAAGTCATGAAAAACACAACTTCAAAAATTGAATTGAATTTGTTGAAAGATTTACTAATTTGTTTCCACACCACACTTCAGAAATGAATGGTTTCCATATGTTTGTAGATTTCAAATGTTTTGTAACACATAATAGTCTATCACATCTAATACAAGTAAATAGCGGACCTTGCTAACTACTAGTTGGTTTGAAGAGGGGTTACACATGTCCACTAATAACTTAAAACTCACCTCTTTAATGGCAATTACATGTTGATATGTTTTGCCACCCTTGGTGATAGTTGTAGTGGTTGACATTTTGTTGCCATTCATGGTCAATTTCTTAATGTGTGTAATTGATTATGTTTTCATGTCTAAATTAACATGCAAATCAACATCAAAAGATGATTCGAATGTATATACTAATGCTACTACAACTTGGTCCTCAACAACATGAATGTCACTTATTGATAGATCATTTGCAACTAGGATAGAACCACCCATATCCTCCTACTCCTTTTGTATTTGCTCATCCTCCTTATTGTTCCACTCAAGTGATGAAATCAAGCCAATTTTCCCTTGTCACATAATTCACATGGTAGAAGTTCAATATATAGCAAATTCTAACTCAATTTATAATAAATAACTAAAGTTAAAACTAAGTATGAAATTGTTGAATTTTGAGCACCCAAACTAGCCTTCGTGAGTTCATAATAGCTAGTCAAACATTTGCATCTACATGTGATTCATGAACATTTTATATCTTGATTATAGTGGTTTCCCACTCCTATATTACCATAATTACATTGTTAATTGGCAGCATTTGTTTTTTTTTCTACCCCTCAAATTCAAATAGACTACCACAAATAGTGACCGATTGTTTCATAAACATCAACAATTCTTCCATCATTGTCAACATATGCTTTTGGTTTTGCATTAGTTCATCATGGGGTGAATGCACGATATAGTGGTTCAATATCAATAGAAATTACACCCCCTATAAGTCCTTATATGATTATTTAAAATGATTCAAATGGACATGGTTGTTATTTTTTAAAGTATTATTATTACAATCTTTGAATAATACATGTTCAATCACCTAGAAACCTTCCCAAATCTATGTGAAAACTTGTATTGAATGTAATCGATGTCATTTTTGGAAGCCCTAAAAGAAAAACCCACAAAGTCCATATGAATGATGACCCATGTAAGACTTTCAAAAACATAGCTCATTATGAGAAATTGTGTTCATGGAGACTAGACTAGCATGTAATTAGATCATCATGAAAACTACTGTGCAACTAGGGTACAACTACAATATGGAAATACCATGAATTAATAATTAAAATGCCACCTCAAAATATTTCATAGTTGTAATTTAGTTGCACATTAGTTACAACTTGGACTCTACACAAGCGTATGTACGCAAAATATATACAATGATAGTCAACTGTAGTTTGGCCATGATCACAAGTTGCAACAAAGTGGTTAATCTCAACTGTGTTGCAACTAGTGTAACTTTAATGCTAAGTGAGCAACTACTTTGCAACTGGCATACAACATTGATGTGTATGATCCTGCCACATATATGATTAGGTAAGGGTCCATAACATCTGGAACTTACAACTTGTTTACAATTAAAAATCAACTAAATTGGCTAGTTTTACTTATTGAATGTTTAATAAAATATACACATTGCTTTTAATTTCAATTAAAAAATAGACATAATTCATATCATATATATTCAAATTCATGTTTATTATCAAAATGAATTATTTGTTATTGATTTCTAAATTAATAATTAATACGTAATATACTTAATTACCATGAACTAAAAATAACCTAAATAATAAACTATTCATATGAATTCATTAATCAAATTTTATTAATTAATATTTAATTAATTCAAATAAATGATTATTTTATTTTATAATAATTAATTTCTTAAACTCAATAACTAATTATATAAATTTAATTAGTTAATTTAAATAATTCTCGATAACAAACTTTGTTAATGTAGGTGAATAATTATTGAATTTGATTTGAATTCAGATCATCAATAATCAACATGATTAATTATCTAATAGTTATTTAAATAATTAATCATCTAATATTTATTTTGATAATTAATTATTTGAATCAATCAATTAACTAATTATCTGAATTTTATTAATTAACTCATATAATCAATCTAGATGACTAATTATCATATATTTAATTAAAATAAAAATATTCAACATAATTATGTCAAATGAGTAATTATAAATTTCGAATTAATTATAAAATTAAAATCAAACAGAAAGCACGTGGGAATTTTTTTTTTGTAATTACAACTCAATTGCAATTAGCATGCCACTAAAAGATTTAACCCATATGTTTTGTCTTCAATATCTCATTTCACAAACTATATAAAGGAGGTGTCTCCTCTTACATTCTCACATTAAAATACATGTGCCATGTTGGGATGAGTCCATAAAAGCTTAACCCTAAAGGCAAAACACATAACAAATTAAAAAACTTAGGTGGCTACTTTTTAGTTCACATATTCTTATAATATTATACCTTCCTACCTACTTACTTGCTTACCTACATAAGTAGATCCTACTGTTTTACCTGCCTAAATAGTAAATAAGTAGTTAGGTAAGTAGGTAGGTAAATAGGTAGGTTGGAACTATATCAACTTACCTACCTATGGCTATGTACTGACCTACCTAGGTACATATAGGTTTCCAAAATTAAATTAATATGCCATGTGGCAACTTTTGATTGTGCCACATGTCATAATCCAAGACCATCTAAAACAAATAATTATAATGGACAATGGATATCAATATTTCAAAAAAATCACAAAAAAATCCTCGTAGTGCCATGTGTTAAATTTTGATGGATGGATGAAAAATGATGCTAGCATGACATTATGATTGTAGTCATAGGAAAGTTGCATAGTAGTTGAAAAGGAATTGTTGCAAGAAAGTTGTAATTGAATTGTAATGAGTTGCATCATATATATGATGAGTTGTAATTTTTATAACTCATTTGATAACATTCACAACAATAAATACGGTGAGTTGCAAGGCTAGTTATAAAAGACCCTTTTTTCATAGTGGCTTTTGTGACAAATAAATAAATAAATAAATTGCAACTCATATGGACTTATAAAAATATGGTCAAATTTTAACCATTCAAAAGTCCCTAACTATTAAACGGTTAAGGTGTTCAAAAATAAAATTCTTCGTATGAATTTATCATCCTATATTACATTATATATTGAATCCCAACAACAAATTTGGAATGTGAATCAATATAAAAATTTTCATATGTTCAAGTTAGACAAGTAGTCCATGTTTTTCGATTTCAAAAGTCCATTACTACTAACAAATGATTTTTTTTATCAAAGAGTAATCACATAGTTCTTTTCATAATGAAATTATTAGTCTAGATATAAATTCCAATTAGTAGATCTAAGGATATATTAATCACCATATGCATTTGAATAAAGGGTGCCCAAGGAAAAAAATGGTTTTGTTACAAAAGTGAGCCACTATAACTTGCAACAATGTTATATTGTGAGCCTGTGAACATGAGCCTATGAGCTGGATGGAATACTTTTAGCATATTTTGATGATGTGGATGGAATATGCCAAAAATATCTTTTACCACATTGGACAAAATATTACTAATGTGGCAAAATATTTTGCCATGTGCATATGGATGGATGAACAATAAATGAACTTTTTGGATGTAAAATATATGAAAAATGTTATTTGTTGAAAAGTTTGGACAACACAAGTTCATGAACAAGGATTTAAAGGACTAGGCATTGACTCCAAGTCTATAATACCTTAGTAGGCTACAATTAACTTTAAAATTAAAATGAAATTTGTCTTTTAACAAACTTTTATGATTCAATGATTAGTATACCATTAATTACATTTTGATGAGTATTTAATCCACGAGCTTTCATACCACACATTAATAGCCACACATTTTCCATGTTGTGAACATTATGTGTGAGATTTCGTTTTTTTGAGTTCCTTGCTTTCTTGCAAAAGACAAACAAACATGCCTTGTTAAACTCTTAAAGATTTAAACTTGTACACTAAGGTTGGAAAGAAAGAGATGAAGTTTATCAATGCAGAATACCAAGTATAGGTGGGATATTAGGTAGGAAGAAATGGCTTGTAAGATTACAAAATTTATGCAATAATAATTTGCATGTTGGACAAAGACTTAATAACTTATGACAGGCACTAGGAGATAATCCATGGCTAGCATATCTGACAAATTGAAACTATAGAACTCGACTATTGAAATAGACTAATTACCTACTAGGATTTGTTTCCCAGAATGAGTATACAATTGAGATCATAATTGGAAAAAATGGTAGAGAACTAGACTGACCCAAAGGAGGATATTTATGAATCAACACAAATTGTTTACTACAAAGATGTAGATGCGTTGGTGCCAATGGTGAGAACTAGCACTGAGACTACACCTCTAATGATAGAATCTTGGAGTGACAATGATGAAGACACACCATAAGACATGGTGGAGTCATCCATGGGAATCCACAATGAAATAGTGTCAAATCTTCAAGGCTCCCCAATTTACTATAGAAGAAGAGGGTGATAAATATATAGAGGTAGAAAGCAATGTTGTAAACTATGCCATGAAATGATTCAAGATGAATGATAAAACGATTTTTGAATTGTGCAAGATTTCTCTGGGTTTGTAATTATGTCTTTTTTAGCTTTTGTGCACATGAATTGAATAAGACTATCAATCTTTATGAACTTAGACCACTGAAGGAAACACACACATTTTCCTTCAACAATCATTAAGTACACATTTTCCTTCAATGTGTGTGTACACATTTTGGAATACACTTAGTTTGGGTTCCAAAGGGAAGTGGAAACCTTAAACCCTTCCCAAAATATATAAGAATGAAAAAAAAAAACAAAAACAAAAACAAAAACATTATGGTTTATTTAACAAGTTGAAGGGAATTCAACAAAAAACTATAGATAACTCCATTTGTTTCAAAAGTAGGAAAAACTTATTTGATCAAAAGCAAATGTTTGTATCAAAATCACATCAATGTAGGTACCCCTTCTTGATCCACAATGTTGGGGTTCAATTTGAAAGAAAGGTAGGCATATTGTAATTATATTATTGACATTGTAGGGGGCATGCATTTACAATGAGGTTACAAACAACGAAAATTGGAATGCAAATAACTATCATCCTCAATATCCGAGTGGAGAAAATATGTCAAGAGAAATATTCAAAGAAACAAACAGTTGATGAATATTTTGTTTTTTTGTCAGATAACCTTTAGGTTGTCCTTCTCAATTAAAAGCCTAAAGGCCAACAAGTTTTGACAAACATGTATGATGATTACATTGAAACACATGGAAGGGCATTTGGTCTTGAAGCCCCACTAGAATTTTTGAATGTAGATAGTAGTAAAACATTGGCAGGTGCCATTGAATTGTCTAGACAAGATACATTTTTGGCTAGTTAAGCTTTGAGGAGTAGTTTCAAAATAGATGATGCATGATAGTGTAGGATTAGAGTTCCTATGTAAGGTTGGGCACAATTTGGTTGCCAATATTTTTGGGTGTTGAGGTCAACATTTTTCAATTGCGTGCAAACCTAATTTGAATGCAAAGGACCGTTATGGGGCATCCAAATTTTCTATTTCCTATTGAAACTTAGAAGTATGTTCTTTGTGATAATTATGTTGTTCTTTGTGGTGATTATGTTGCTGAAATAATGTTATGGGCATAAATGATTCCTAGAAATGGTGGGCATATTTTTTAAGCCAATGGAAATTGTTGCAATTGGTGGGTAAATTTTTTAGGCCCATGGAAATTGTTAGAATTGGGGTGTTGATTTTTTTAACAAAGTTGTTTTGTGAAAAAAATGTCTTAGTTTATGTACATTGTTGGGATAGGTGAGTTGAATTTTTCAAAAAATTGTCTTGTGAATAAATTTTGTTATGGCTAGTGAAAATTGGAGGAATTGGTGGGCATAAACTTTTATTGGTTATCTCGTGAAAAAATAAAGGTCATGATCAACATGACATGTTGCATGCACTAAGTAGCCATTAACACATTCATAAATTTGCAACTATCATCTATAGTTTCAATTCAAGATTTTAAAAATGTTATGTTTACTTGTCAATCACTTATGTATCACATTACATTTGTAACTGTAATCTATAGTTATAATTCAAATCGAACAAGACTCAAGGTGTTGTCTAATCACCTATATGCCACACTATTAATTGCACAAACGATTATTTTTTCATCCATTGTTGGATGTTGTGAAAACTACAAATGTTTTGGTGAAGTTCATTTAGTTGCACAATGGTTTTGTTGGCAATTTCATGGATGTTGTGAAAATTTACCAAGATGATTTTCACATATTTCATTTTGATATGGTTTAAACTTTCAATGATGATCTATTTCATGGCTTTCATGGGCTTGTAACAACTATTCATGAAGAGATGAACATGAAGTGGTTTATTCACCCTATCACACAAATTGATCACTTGTTTGAGTTCAATGGTAAGCACATTTAGGTGAAACATAAATGTGTGGAAATAAGTGCAATCACTTGGGTGACCCATGATATCCATTATACTATTGTGAATGGGGTGAAACAATAAGCTTCACTTGTTGTTGGTGAAAAGATCATCGAGTTGAAAATTCAATTTCTTGTTGAAGAGTTGATGGATGTGTTGGGGGTTGTGTACATTTAGTAGTGGTTGCAAGATGAACTTGAAATTAAGTTTGGCAAGCATTTGAACACAATCAAAACTTTCTATTGTACCCCTAGAAAAATTGAACCTAAAGAGCAATGGGTTCATTTTTTTAGATGCAACCACCTTGGATTTGCAATAATTCACTTTTGTGTTCTCCATGAAAAAAATATTCAATTTACTATGGGCCCTTTGCATAACATTAATTCTTTGATTCAATTTTGGAAGGGTTAATTACAAGTCAAATTATTAATCACCACATCTTAAAATATGTCAAATTGGTGAAGGTTACAATTGTCCGAGTCATTGGGTTAGTGAACGATGATCACACATTTAGTACCTTTAGGTTCACGAAGTCAAAGTCAAGAAATAAATTTGCCACCCACCTTGATTTAATGATCCACATGTTTTTTTGACATTATTTTACATCAAAAAAATTTCCTTATAATTTGTCATTTAGGAATGGAAAGGAATGAACATGTGGTATGCTAAAGATACATAACTTTGAATTGTGTTTGTGAAGTCCTCATAAAACTTAGGGTGGCATTCATACACATGCCCCTCCAACCTTGTGATGATTAGTTGGAATCAATTGTTTTCTAGGTTTTTCACGTGTTATTTTGTTTAATTTGGTGATGGTAAAAGGAATAGGTGCCATGTTTGAAGTCAATTGTATCTTCCTTGAACCATACTTTTCAATTTGTGTAGTTTTTTTTGTTATGGGGATCAACAACGTTACTTTGGAATCATTATCTTCCATTGCAAAATTGTTGGTTCAAGGTGAACCTTATTTTCATAATCATGGCTTGTTTAATATTTGGCTATTCAACATGTGGTAATTCCATCCATCACAGGCCATGCAATTGATTTCTTGACAACACGAACAAGGGGTTCAATTCCTTTGCATGGCCTTTTCATAAAGTTTTTGACCTTGGATGCACACTAATCACATAGTAAAAGTGAATTGGATGTCCATTCATTGTTTCATGTTGTGGAACCACAAAACACACAATAAAAAAAATCTAAGTAGAATATCTTTAGAACAAGTTAAAAAGGCAAGTATCCATTTGCTCTAAAGGTGGGTCCACAAAGTTGCAAAGTTATTTACTTTGACAAACTCAAAAAAAGAAAAAAAGAAAAAAAGAGGCTAGTGATAGGGCAATCATAGCTTGTCAAAAAAATCCACCCAATACATGAAATGAACAAAATCTAGGTATTTTTGAAATGCATAAGTCCCACGATAAAAGGTTGAGGAATCCAATTATGAAAGTTTAAAGACAAATCTATACCCAGATTTTTTGCAACTAAAAAACATATTTCACAATCCAACCATAAATGTTATTAGGCAAAATGTTGATCATAAACCAATGCTATTAGTGTGGAATTCCAGTATACATTTTAGATACACTATAAAATATGATTGTGATGTCAAATGATGTGGGATTGGCTACGAATATGATGGAGGATTGTGAATGTATGTGATCTGATAGGAGCTTTAGATTTGGGATAGAGAGGCAAATATGTACATAAGAACTTGGAATGTAACTACTCATGTAAGGTGTACACCAGTATTGAGTGGTTCTTAGAATGAGGGACAGATATCTAACAGATATCTAACAGTTATCAAGCCAGGTACATACCCACTTACCTGCCAGTTCTCAAAACATTCAAAGAATTAGGTTTGTGAGAACCATAGTTCTCACAAAACATGAAAAGTCAAAGACCTGATCAGAGAACCGCTGGTTCTTTGCTGGTTCTTTCAAGAAAACTATCAATTCTTTAAGGTTTTCAAAATAACTGTTGGTTCTTTCAAGAAAACTATCAATTCTTTAAGGTTTTCAAAATAACTGTTGGTTCTTTCAAGAAAACTATCAATTCTTTAAGGCTTTTGAAATAACTGAAGCTGACAATTCTTGGATTCTTATTTTCTTCAAATGAATAAAAAACTGGCAATTCTCTCCGGAGTGACTCCAAAATATTTGAAGAATCACAACTAACGGTTCTCCCAAAAATTCAAAGAAACTGCACAACACGGTATTGTACCTGCCACTGATAATTGGCAAACTTTGTTGAAACATTATTGAATTAATTCAAAATACCTATGAGTCCAGCAGTTCCAATTTGAATATTTCATAATTTCAACAGTCAGGAATAGGTATTATCTAACACCTATTCCTTGTTCACCAAGTAAGGAATAGGGTAAGCTATATACATGAATAGGTACCTCGCCAAATTTTGTCTCAAAGATTTCATTATTTCAAAGTATTGGTTATCTCAAAATATGGGTCCAGGCTCCA
>Ga0116229_10008573_pt1 | contig 15847 bp, 10 predicted proteins | sample S1TSphgellanicum_3_FD_87313 | JGI IMG/M metagenome (GOLD analysis project Ga0116229, IMG submission 87313) | Host-associated microbial communities from peat moss isolated from Minnesota, USA - S1T2_Fc - Sphagnum magellanicum MG | ecosystem: Host-associated > Plants > Peat moss > Unclassified...
ACATTTTTTGAATACTTAATGAAAATAAGGTAGATTTTTATTTTCTTATTGCTTACACATTTTTTGAATACCTTAATGAAAATAAGGTAGATTTTTATTTTCTTATTACTTGCACATTTTTTGTGCAAGTTTTCTTTTGAATTGCACCATTTGAAAATACTAACATTGCATATATATTTTTGATTGCAAGTTTGCAAGCAAAATCATTATGTTCCAAAAGGCTTTGCAATTTAAAGATGTTATTATCCTTTGCTATGATGGATATAATACTATCAAAATCAATGGGAGAGTGCCACTTCTTTTTGCCTAGAACATTTTTGAAATAATTGTGAATTATTTTTCTTTGTTATGAATGCTTGTGTTTTGAACTAGTCAAGAAGCCACTAGTTATTTTTAAATACATTGCAATCTATTATGTATGTGCTTAAAGTTTAGGGAAGAAGTTACAACTCATCAACCCAAATCAATTTGACTGACAATGATTTCAGGGTTGTTTTTGAGTTGGTTTTGCTTACATCCAACATCAAAAGGGAAGTATCTAGTGTTTTGGAATGTTTCCAAGTTTTTTTGGAAAGACATATGGAAAAAAAAATCTCACAACATATTGTTTTTGATGCTAGACTTTACATTTAAAAACCTTTGACTAATTTCCTTTTTTATTGGCCATGAAAAAGGTGTGAATATTGTTGAGGAATATGATAGGAGATATATATATTTTATGTTTTTAAAGTGCTATCATCATTTATATCTAGTAGAAAAATTTGAAGTTGGATGTGCAAAGCAAGTAGTTGATGAAGATTGCAACTTGAATATATTTTTAATGGACTACTAACACAAGTGAGCTAATGAAAAACTTGTCACTAGAAAGTTGCTAAAAATCAGATGCTAGCAAGTGGATCCCAAAGAAGTCAAGTGTCATTTTCAATGTTGGGGAAGCATGAAACCATGTTTTCTACAATTGCTTTTCTAGCTTGCCAAAACCTATGCATTTTAAGATCACAAATTGATATCAAAAGGGTTTTTTCTTTAATGGGCATACTTATTAACCTAAAGAAATGTCATTTCCAATTAGAAAATCTAGAGAAATTGATTTTTGTGAGAAAAATTGGCCAAGTGATCTAGGGTTAATTGTAAATCACCATTCAATTTAGTAGAATTAATTGAGAAGGATCCAAAATTAGAAGAGGAATTTGAAATTTTTGAATGTTCATTTAAATACATGGAAATTGTGGAACGAACGACAAAAAAAGATTTAGATTATTTTCATTATTTATTCATTTTACCATTTTTGGTATTTTGTAATTACAAATCAAATACATATTGAAATAATTGAACTTTTGATAATTGATTTGTGAAAATTACTTTTGAAAATCAATTGGTATGAAATGTGTGAGAATTGACATTTTGAGAATTGGTTGAAAGTGTTTTCCCAATATTTCGAAACCTTGTCCAGTTCTCTTGAAGATGAATTTGAACAAAAAAAAACTAGAGGAACTTTTACAAGCTCTTTTAAAAATTGAAAATTGCCCAACATTGGTCAAGACCAATTGTAACCAAAAGACAAGGTTTAAAACAAAGAAACACTTAAACATAGAATCTTGGAAGCACTCTTATTATGCTACAAATGAGAATACAAAAAAACTCACAATAGTAACCTAAAATTCCATATCCATCCTTAACATCAAGAATAACTACATTCAAATGCTTTGCAACAACTACAAGATAAAAAGCTAATCTATAAAGTTGTCTACAACACTTTACGCTACTATCGTGCATTGTGGATTTGCACATTAGATAATGGTCAATGGAGATTTAGCTTGAGATCAAAACCCTCAATGTCCATTTCGTCCATTTGAGCTACTAATATCCCCACCCCACGACTATGCATTGCAAACTATGTTAAAACATACCTACACCAATCCCCTGTTTTGCCTTTGTTATCATGATGTAGCATCTAGTTTCAAGTCTGGGTTCAAACACTAGTTCATTTAAGACAATTATAAGGATGGGTATTAGACATATCTGTAAAGTACCCCAAACTGGGGCTACTGGGCCCTAATTTTGCCTAAAGTGGGGATGAAATGAGAAGTCAGGATGAAACAGTACACAGGAAAAAGAAACAGGGAATCAAATTAATTTTCTCACCTAAATTGGTTCTCAGGGGAGCCTTTACCTGAACCTTCCAAGACTGGGAATGAAATGAGAAGTCAGGATGAAACAGTACACAGGAAAAGAAACAAGGGGCCAAACTAGTTTTCTCCCTGGTCCTCAGGGGAGTTTCACTTCCAGTTTTGAATTTGTCTTACCTGCACCCTAACTACTGCTCATATTCCGTTCGTTTAAATCAAGCCTTGTCAGAATATGATCCTGCAAATATTCTGAACTGATACCCGGTTTCATGAAACTATACCCAATTTTGATCACTATGCAACTACATGCAAATTGAGGATGAAACAGGGATTAGAGGGTCAAACTAGACCCCAAAGACAGGCTGACTTTACTGATAGCCCTAATGTGTAATGCATAACTTTTCTTTCATTGTAGGCATCTAAAGGGGAACCTATGTGAGATGAACCTATGTACCATGAAACTAGCATGGAAATGTGCACAAAGAATGTGTGCAGGTGTAGTAGGTCTGGTTTAGTTCCACAGCCTAAGCTCTGGTTAGAAACCACAAGTGCTGGAAATGGCTTGATATCATCTGAGGTAAAGTATTCTGCCTGATGCGATTTTGCAGGTTTGTCCATCCCTCTTATTAGTCCAGTGAAATTTTACAAGTTAATAAATGGTCAGTATCTTTGCCACACCTGTTATGCATGTAGATTTCATGTTCAGAAAATCACCCTTGGTCATTGCAACCCTATCAGGCTTTCACGGAGCTAAGACATTCCTTTATGCATGAATCATCCATAAAGACACTGCTCACCAACATCCACTCTGCACACACAAGTGTTGAGCTTGACTTTTGAACATATCAGCTGGAAATGGTATTGGATCTTTCATTTTTTAAAATCATACCAGCCTGATATTGGTGTTGGATTTTTTTAAAAACCTTCATGCCAGCCTGGTCCTGGTATTAATGTTGAAGCTTGATTTTTGGTTGGTACAAGGCCAGTATGTACTATGTATGTGATGTTGAGATTGATAGAGCTCTTGTATAAAGCTGGTGTTACCCCCAAGTGCCTACCAGGCAAGTATTGGTACGAGGTTGGTATTACTTCATGTTACTACCAGGCAGGTATTCGTACGAGTCTGGTGTTGCCTCAAGTCATACTAGACTTGTCTGCTCTTTAATATCAGGACCAGTACCAGTCTCTATACCAGGGTTCCAGCCTGGTATTTGCCCAACACTGGTGCACACATGCACACCTTGTGAATCATGTTATGTTGCCGATAAACATGATATGGACAGAATCATGCCAGCCCAAATTGCTTGTATAAAAAAGGACTGCATTGCAATTTGCACCAGGTCATTCCAGGTATGTGTGAATTATCCTTGTAAAATCCCACTTCGTACAGAACCAGTTGCATTGTACTTTTGGGTCATGCTTTCTCAGTTTTGTTCAAAATCAGACCATGTGCTCGCTACCTTTGGAGATATCTGATATAAGCAACCAACTCATGTACAAGTGTGTTGGGCGATTCCATCTTCCTGCATTTACACTGATTAGACGACCAGCTACTGAGAACAAGTACCATTATTTTTGAGAACTGACAAATGGGTGTGAGATCAGGCGTTCTCATACCATGTTCAAGAAAGGGAATTCTACGGGTTGGGATCCCTTTCTTATTGCACGATCCGTTGGTGATTTTATGAAAACATTGGGAATTTATTGTGTGCCAAAGATGAGATCCCTAGTTTAGGTAGATCAGGGAATTCCTAAGGTGGAAACTGTCTACAAGCAAGCATTCTCATTACATAGGCACCCAAGATGAAAAAAGGACCATTATGGCCATCTTGTGACCTATGCAAGATGTTTTGAATATCAGGAACAAACCAGTGTTGTGTGGTTATCTTTCAAAGAAAGAACCCATGAGAAAGGCCATGGACACAAGCTTGATCAGCAATTCTCAGAAAATCAAAGAATTGATTTTGACGTTTAACCATAGTTCTACAAAAAACCAAAGAACTGAGCAAAAAACTTACCCCAGACCATCCATTCTTTGCCACACTACAAGAGAATGCAATTTTTTTAACACAAAAAGCCACAGTTCATTATGCATGTGTCAGATAAACTTTATAGTTTCATCCATTACAATGTACAATATGTGATGTTTATTATGGCATACATCGCATTAATAATTTGACATTAAGTAATGCCAATTTGATATTTGGTGATTGGTTGTTCATTCTTTTTCTTTTGTATTGGCTTTTCAACTTGAAAGAACGGTTTTTCAATTTGAAAGAATGGTTATGGACTGGGTAACCAGTGAAAGATCATGGACTATCGGAAATAGTAAAGGCATAGGAGTGTCAAAGTTATTTCCAATAACCAATGACCTTGAGCTAATTACCAGACACATAACCTACCATTTAGAGGTTCAAGAGCAGCAATGTAACCCTCCTTTCAAGCGATGGATTAAAAGTCATGTAACCCTCTTCTCAATGGATGAAAACTCATATCCAACGACCTGTCCTAACCATGCATGCATGGGAACGGAAGGGTTAGAGGTTATGCTTGGTGAAACGTGAGAGGAGGATCAATCAAAAAGCTCAAGGAACCCTTGGAAGGTAGGTTATGCTTAAGCCCTAAACGTCAGCCATGCCCAAATTGGGCTGCCTACATCTGAGTCTACCTATTCCCTAGTAGTAGACCGAAATTTCAACAACACTCTCGTTGAGCTGCCACGCGCAGCAACTCATCGCGCTCATGAGATTGACTTCTAGTGAGAGAATTCAGAGCTCATCGCGCTTGCAACTTTGAAGCACCGGCTACAAAAATGCAGCCAGCAAGAGTCTTTTTCCTACCCACAAAAAGAAGGGGCAGCGACGTTGCCAAAGTGTGTGTTTTATTTGGTTCACTGTGTTTGTAAATTGTTTGTAAACTTCTTGCTTTCTTTGGGATCTTTGTAGCACGCGCAAAGTCGCTGGCTGACACCCCCGTGTTACTTCACCCAAAAAAAGAAAAAGAGTTATGAAGCTCGTTGGGATGGTGTCCCGACTAACCCAGCGCGTCGACCTCCACTCGCGTGCTCTGCGCAACCGCCAAATCGGAGTACGACGAAACCACCCCCGCCCCTGTTGTTTCTTTTTCAATAAAAGGCCTCTGAGAGGCCTGGCAATTGCAGCCACGGTAGCCTCTGTGCGATTCCAGAGTGTGCACCGCATCTAAAACGCAAACCTCGTGGCGATGGCATCCCTTCCCCTGTCAACTCTTCTTTTGAGAAAAAAACAAAAAGGCTCCAGCGCCGTGATGTTGTTGGCTTCGACGAACCCACCAACGCAGCAACTGGTTCGTTTTTACTGCGACGTGGCTTTGCTACAGAAGGCAATGGCAAAGACTGACTGCGTCAGTCAATTGTCAAACGGAAGAAGCTTGCCAGACATTGTCAGGGAGCAATCCAAAACTGAGCCGATTTTATTTTTACCTTGGAAATCTGTATTCGGATGATTTTATTTTTTTGAAATGGGTTAGGATGGCCATGTTTCACCATTAATTTTCTCTCTCATTTCAACTTTTTTTCTGGATTAGTTTATTTCTTCCCACATCATTCATATGGATACGGTCTCTTTACTCTAAAAATTTGTATGGTCAATCAAGCATGCTAGCTCAACTCAATTCTCTAAAATTTGTATGGTCAATCAAGCATGCTATCTCAACCCAATTCTCTAAAATTTGTATGGTCAATCAAGCATGCTAGCTCAATCCAGTTCTCTAAAATTTGTATGGTCAATCAAGCATGCTAGCTCAACCCAATTCTCCAAAATTTTGTAACCTTGAAAGCTGCCTGAAACTAAGAAGATTCAACTTTCAATGGTGGCATTTTCCTATTTCTTATCCAGATTCAATTTTGTTTTCATTGAAATGCTCAGGTTGAAGTCCTCTATTATTCTACCTACCATGTCTAATTTTCAAAATTCAGAAGTTTTCCATAAAAATTGAGCTCGTTTGTGAGGAGTGTCCCTCTATTTGGATTAGGAGTGTTTAGGTCAAATGACATTTAAGAGTTTAAACACTTCATTGTTGCAAGTTTTGGAATTTTATTTTATTTTATTTTATTTTACTTGCTTTTCATTTCAAAGATTCTCAAATACTTTCAGATTTTTTTACTTGTTTTTTTCATTTGAGAAAACTCACAATACTACTTTCAAAATATTTGACTTGTTTTTCACTTGAAAGAGTTATTGGGGACCTGTTTCTGGGAAAAGAGGGAGGAAAATATGTCGTTTTTTATTTACAGTGATTACAGAACCCATGTAGTTTCATTTGGTCCCACATGCTGGAGTTCACTAGGTGTTAGGTCATGTGAGTTCAATTTTTGGGAACTTGATAGGAACATCTCCTATACAACTTGCTACAAGGGCCAGACCCAAGGCCTGATGAGCCCTTAGTTAATGAACTGTTCATCTTACAGATGAAACTGCAAGGCCACAGTGAACCAGCACCCACTAGCACACCATACACTGGATGTCCATAATTACTCGGTTGTGGATGAACCTCAACTGAGTTAATATTTGGTTTCATCTTGGTAACCAATTCTGTAGGAAATAGATCTCACATGTAGGCAGATAGGTAGGAAAATAGGCAACGTCTAGGTAAGCAGATGGATTATTAGTAGGTAGATAGAAAAAAAGTGACTGAGCTAACCACCATGGTTTTTTAGGGAACTGGAACCCAATAGAAAATTGTTTTCTGACCACTAACCATTCATCCTCCATGGTGCACTGATGGGTGCTGGTTCATTGTGGCCAAACTGCAATGCACAACATCTTCCAGGACGGACCCTATTTCGTTTGCTCATAGGAATATAAATGTATGTAAAACCTCCACTCTTTATCGCAGCCTGAATGGAGAGAGCCTTAAATGCTGTAATCAGACATCACCAGCCAGTGGGCATTTCAAAAAGTGAAATGCCTGCAGAGGTGGGTATTTCACTTTCGAAATGATCACATTACTTTTTTACCGTCATGCATGCAGCAGATACCTCAAGGTATCTTCGTGAAAAACAAATTAAGATCTAAAAGTGTGTCAAAGTTTTACAGGGGTTAACACCCCAGTCCCTACATGTAAAACTTTGTAAGACCAACTTAGCTCAAACTGGGGAAGTTCATTGGCAGAATGAGTGATGGTATAGAGAGTTTCTTAAAATTTTGCACTTTCCTCTCTGACCTGTAGGCAAATTTGGCTGATCCCTCTTACAGATGATCACCAGTCTGGCTACATCACAAAATTGAAGAAGAGGAGAAAAACATCCCCCCCAGATTCTAGGGAATAAAATTTTTAAGGCACGCCAAGAACTCCTTGAAAATTTATCCAGGGCTCTAAATAAATCAACATGTCAGTCCCTCCTCTTGTCAGTTAGTTTTTTAACAGAATTTAGTGATGAGGAGCCAGTCCCTCCTGGCTTATTTAGGTACTTGCAAATTTAGGCATTGTTGTAAAGTAACACATTTTGACAAATGTAGAGCTGAAGCACAAACATTCACTATCCTTATAATTTACATGGATAGGCTACTTGGTTGTCAGAGTCCAACAATAAGGCAAGGCAAAAGGGGGAGGGGGAGGAGGGGGATAGGTAGGCTTTGTTCGTTTCAGCAATAGTACCATTTCCTCTTACCACGCTTAAAAGCAGCCTTAAATTAAGAATTGCTGACATTTGCCACAACTAAAACTGCACAAAACAAGAGCTCCATATTTGTGAGTCTAACAGTAGAAATAACAAGAAGAGTTGTTCCTGTCAAACTGCTGATTTTGACTGCTCCAACTCTTTTGAGCAATTGACAGCCATGCTAATAAGTTAGTGCTGGCATTGTTTCATGGATGTAGTGGGCCAAAGGCTCACTTCACTCCAAGTGCCAAAGCTTGGGAGCAGCTGTATAATAATAATTGCCTACATTTGCCAGAAAGGAAGACTAAAACAAAGCTCCTTAAGACAAAAACAGCTCTGTTTTTGGCAATGCATAATAAATGGTGTCCATGGTTGGAGCTCTACCTAGTAGGGAGACATATTTGGCAAACTCATATGGTAAAACCTGCAACATACTTGTGGTCTAGGGTTTCCCCTTCAGTTCTAGTATCTACTCTTTAATACTAAGAGAATCCAACAAATTTCAGTTTAGACTAAAGATGGGTTACTACCTTCACCCACACCCATACCATGGTAAAAGTTACCAGTGTTAAAATGAGTGTTTCCACCAAGGGTCCCATACCACTGGCCAGGGTGAACAAGCACCCATTACTTACTGTACCATGCCAGACCTGACCTGATACCCAGCTTCAGCACAATGCCCCAGGCCAAGCTGGGCAAAAACAAAAAAACCCTCCAATTTTTTGGTTGCTTGCTAGTAATGTAAATATCCAGTTGTAAGACTAAATAAGCGTCTGTGCGGTCTCCAAGCTCCAAGTCTAAATTTAACATTTCCTGGGCTAAATATAGCTACTACTAAAAGAGGCCTCACTCAAAAAGATAAAGCCCCCTGTGTACTGGTTCACCTAGGCCTAATCATGGTACTCCTAGATGTGTCGATCCTTCACATGTTTTTCTGGACATCTTGGCCAGAGTGAACCAGCACCACCAGCTCACCATCCACTGGATGCTGGTTAGCCCGAGTAAATGTCAATAACCATATATACATTGTGTAAATCCTGTCCAAACTTTTAAATCTTTTATTTGTTGGTGTATAAATATGTTTACACTTACACTGTGCTGAGTCAATGTTTTCGAGTATGTAAAATGTATAATCATACACCCTTAATGACTATACTTACTTACAATTCATATTAATTTTATTCCAAAGTTAAAATGTTTTAAGGCTTTAATTTTATTTTGGCAATGGGGCCCTTTGATTGGGTCCACACCAAAAACCTTTTGAAACCCCCCCCCCCCCCGCCCGCCCCCCTTTCTCAATAGAAGTGACATATTTTTACAATGTTTTACACAACCATGTAAACCATATAAGTGTATTTTACACTTGCACTTACATGGCTTTACTGAACATAAAATAAATTTACATGGTTTTACAATTACATGAAATGTAAATAAATTTCATTACAACATTGGACACCTAAACCATATAGACACAAAACATTGCATAGGACTCAGTTGTCAATGAACTTCAACTAACTTGAGATACGGTTTCACCTTGATAACCCATTCTATAAGAACTAAGTCCTACATATAAGTAGATAGGTAGGAAAATAGATGATTACCTTATAAATGCATGGTTTATAACAATAGTTTTTACTACCTACCTTAAGTAGATGGTTTATATGTTTATATCAATGTTGGGCGATTTTTAAAGTTTTGTTAACCTCTGTAATGTGGGTTTTGGAGGACCTTTTTAAGAACTACCAATGTTGGATCAGGATTTCATTGAGAAACTCCATTATGAATTTGGATCTAGGTCTGGGTCCAAGTGTACAAGGTGAATAAAAAGCATGAATTTTTACCATATACAACACAAACTTCTTAAGTCACAATTTGACAATAATAGTTGTGTGAAATTTAATTTTATAAGTTTGTATTGTTTAGACATTAATGTTATACATTTATTCACAATGTCTAGATATGAATATCATGTGCACTATTTATACATGAGACATGAACCTTTGTGTCTAAACATGTACAATACAAACCTATGAAAAAATAAATTTCACACAATTACTATTGTCAAATCATTATTCATGAAGTTTGTGATGTATGTCATAGGTTTCAATCCAAATTTCATGAAACATGACAAATGCACAAATTTATAGATACAATAAAGTAGGTGTAGGTGAAGGGAAAAAAACATCCACAATAGTTTCAAAATAACTCTTCATAACCTAACTTTTTGATAGTGACATCTGAAAAAATTATGGGAAAAGCGCATTAACACTTTCTCCTAAGATGTTCAATGAATCTGGTGGTTGAACAATTGCATGATGGCTAGGGTTCTACTTATAAAACTCTTTGTATGCGTGGTTGGGTTTTAGGGGAGGTTTCGTCATTGTTTGTGGAAAGGTGGCCGGATTCCACCAATGCTTTTACTTTTTGCTATCCTGCCAATTTGAATCTAGAAACTCAAGTAGAGACTTGGGCAGTGTTTAGAAAACTACCCAACATTGGGTTATACCAGTCTTGGCCGACTTTTTTTTTTTAAATAACGATCAAGTAGGATTTTTCCTGAAATTGTTTTGGGGACCACACGTGTTATTAATATCAATATACACATTTTTGGTTGCCAGGTAGGTTATAAAAAAAATTGGGTAATAATTGGTGGTTATGAATAAGAATAGGTTATCAAATAACTAGTTGATAATTGTCTATTGTCCTGCTAATTATCAGTCAGTTATAAGGTTTTTTAAATCTTTTTTAATTTTTAATTTTTTTTTCTGTTTTAGTGTTTATAGATTGATAGCCTACCTAGTTGATAATTAGTTCTTCCAAGTAGGTTATTAATTTTTGAAAATTCAATCCTGGGAAATTTTCAATTTAACTGGTTATCAAAAAACTCATAATAATTATGCGTCTGCCTAAGCATTTGGCAAATGTCTAGTGGTAGGAAAGAAAAAGAGATTTTAGAACACTGAAGCTTCTTTGAATTTGATTTTACAGTAAAAAACAGTCCTATTTTTTTTAGTGTTTGTTGCAAGTAGTCTTATTGAACATAATACACCAGCAGGGTTTTCAAAAACATAATTGCCTGAATCTGTGGGCATTATGTTTTGGAAAATCATGTCATTTTTTCCGCCATGATACCTGGTTGGTATCCAGTGTGTACGCACTGGGTATCACAAGAAATTTTTTCACATGCAGTTTTTCTGCCATGTTAAAGCTCACCCCCTCAGGTTTAACTCTACATGAAATAAACTGATTTTTTTTAAAGTGATATCTACCCAACATTGGCTAACACTAAACACTCAATTGCTCCAGCTTTCATTTTACTTGGGGCACTTTTCAAAATTTGCAATTAGTGTAAGGTTGAGCCTAAAGGTGGGAGCATTCCCAAAATAAGGGGTCTAGCACGAGGTTGTAGATAAGTCCAGCCCCACATTTTGGAAATGTCCTGCATGTGTGGGCTTCTCCACATAAAGCATGGGGTGAAGAATATCATCAACCTTAAGCACACCTGCATCATGAGGTGTACAAGGGTAAGAGTTCTTGTTACACTTATTCCTTAAGAGTAGGAGGGCTAAGATGTCTTTAATCTCTCCTCTTTTCTATGAGGAATATTCGTGACCATGTAAAGTGCCTTCCAAATATCTCATAAAATTTCTGTCAATGTGTAAAGATTAAAGGTTAAAGAGTTGTTTAATATTTTTTATGTATTATAAGAACCATTGTCAAGCGTAATATTGTCCAAAAAATCTTCCATCACATAATGGTTCCTCATGACAAGATACTTTGGCATATGGACTAAATAGGTTGACATTTTTATGCAAGATAAGGGTAACATCTTCATGCATTGATGATTTTTTGGCGCTAGGACGTGGCTGGGACTTCCTCCATGGGGCCTTAAAACCATGAGTGCCCTCAAATGCTTACAGTATGCTATATTTTACACACCCATAAGGAGACTTGGAGCAGATTTGATCATGCAAATAACATGGACCATGGTTGAAAAAAGCCCCTGGCTTAGGCGGAGATGGAATCTGATGAGTTAGACATCAATAGAAAGATAAAGTTTTCAGGAATTTTGGACTTTTTATTTGGGCGTTCTATTCATTGTTTTTCTCAAGAGGAATTTGGTGTTGCAATATTAAACATGCAAACTTCCCAAAAGAAGGAGAGATTAAAGGAAAAAAAACAAGGAGAAAAAAAGGACGGTCCTCTGGTAGGTAGTGCTTGTCCATCCTCACAAGCAGGCCCACCAAGTTGGTCCGGAATGTGCAGAGAATCCAGCCCCCACCTGCTAAGTAGGCAGGTGGCATTCACTGCCTGCACCTATTGTGCTTCAATAGAAGCCAACTCACTATGTTATTTTCTTTCTTGGGGGGGGAGGGGGGGGGGCGGGGGGTTGTAAGTTCTGAACATTCCCAACTAAGCTTTTGTCTCTGCTGTCCAAAAATGTCTTCTTGGGGCCCCAAAACCAATCCCAAAAAAGCCCTGTGAAGTTTTCATCTTGTGCCAATCAGCTTTATTTGAGGCAAAATTTTATTTATATGATAAATAAGTTAATTTGAAATGGAATTATGGGTGTGAGGACAAACAAAGGAGCCAATGCAATTACTTTACAAAAGGACTATGCCTCCTTTTTAGTTTTTTTTCATTTTTTCTTATAAAAGATTTTTTGAATGAATTCTTTTGCAACTTGTTATTAAAAATACATATTGTTGTCCCAATATATCACATGTTTTGTGTTAATCATTGTTGAATAAATATGAATTTTTTTAAGTGTGTAAATTTCGTCAGATTTTGCGTTTCGTTTTGAAAATTTATCATAATTTTGAATCATACTAAAATATGTTAATTATTTTAGGTTTTTGTTTTTTCTACCATAAACTACAACTTTGTTTTATACATTATGCACATTACACCCCATTTACATGTGGTAAAGGACTTTTGAAATTTTTTAATTTTAAATAATATTTGAAACTTCTGAACAAATTCAATTCCATATCTTTTTAATTGTGAGTTCTTTTTGAATGTGGATAGTAGGTTATTATCATCTAAATTTTTCTACCATCAAAATTATTTTATTGAAATAGTCCTTATTTAGTCCTTGATCAAATTGACCACAATTTATCGCAACACCTATTCAAATTCAAAAATCCTTAATTAAAACCAAAACCCAAATTTTGGTTTAATAAATTTTTAATTTGAATTTCTCAGCATTCATATTAATAATTTAGCACAACTTGGAATGATTAATATAACTTTAAAATGTCAAGAAAAAAACTTATATAAAAAAACTCACAGTTTTCACCATTATCTAACATGGTTTTTGGCTCCTTTAATCTTATTCACACCCTAAATGTTTTAAGCTAAGTTAACATAATTATGTTTAAATTAAATTAAATGTAGATATCATGGCAAGAACCTTGTGTATTTCATACCTTCATTGCTTTTAGTTATAGTTCTCCTTTCATTCTTTAACTTCATCAAATGCAACAAATTCTTAACCTACCTTTTAGTTATTAATCTCAAGTTTCAACCCCATCTATTTGTTCATCTCCACCCACAAGGCTAACATTACATGTTCTAAAACCACAAAACACAACTTGAACTCACCAGATTTTACACTTTGTGATTAGGTTGAACCCTAATGGCTATAATTTTTGTGCTTGTTAAATAACTAGGCATTGATTTTATTTTTGTGCTTATTAAATAAGCCAAACATTGATCTAATTTTTGTGCTTACTAAATAGCCATGCATTGATCTAAATAGTCCACATATTCAAGCTGGGAAATAAGTAACAATTGAAATAGCTTAATGCAAAATGAAAATCTAACTAGAAAGATGAGGGAAATTTTTTATTAACCATAGATTTTTTTTGTGTCTTTCTCTAACTTAGTTTTTTTTTACTAAGAAAGTGTAATGAAATATTTCCAAAATGCAATTAAGTGAAAATTTTCAAAATCTTGAATTTTTCATATTTTGGGGAGTGAGGGTATTTTGGTAATTGTAAGTAACAATCTTTTTTTATACTAACAATATATATAACCAGATTGCAATAATAAATGTAGGCTTGTGAAATTGCTTAATTAAATACTTGTTAAGTTTTATTACATTTCATTGTCATGTGTGTTTTTTTTGTTTTTTCTTATATTTTTTGTTTTTATGACCAATCAATGTTTTTAATCGCCCATATATTTCTTTAGTTGTTTTATTTTAATTTCTTATTTTGGTGGTCAATCAATGTTTCTATTTGCGCTTACATTACTAACTTTTAATGAAACTTTATTTGACACACCCCCAAACTCCTTAATGGACTCCACTATGAGTCCAAAAGGTGAAAACAATGAAAGGGTAAGGAATTGGGGCACACTCCCTGGCTCACAACACTTTGAGGGTAAAAGGGCATGCTGGAGCTCTGGGATGGGGACTAGGAAGAGTGACAAGCAAGTCATTCCCTCACACTTTCCTACACTCTTAGGAGTATGAAAGGTGACTCTTGGGCTTCACACTTGGCCCACACCTTTACAACCCCTTACTTTGGTCACGAGCCCAAGGCTAGGGTTGCAACACTCTCCCCCACTAAAAGAAAAGGTCAATGTCCTCATTGACATTTATAATTTATTCCTTCAATGCAATTGCTTTCATTTGGATCCTTGGTTATTGTTTGCCAACTTTTGTGGCAAGACCTTACCTCAAGCTAACTTAAGCATCCCCAAGTTTCTAACTCTTTCTTAGCAAATCCAAAGGTGTCTTAGAAAAAATCCTTAACTTTGCTTCATCAAAAGACCTAAACTAGCCTAATTAACAAAACCTTCATTTGGGAAGTAATTATTCAATCTTTCCCCTCATGAGGAATTCAAACCAAGTCTAATAGTGATTAAGTTACTTGACATGACTCCTTTTCCAACCTTGCGCCTCAATCACAACAATCAAACCTAACTAAAGGTATGTTTATCGAGGTACAAAAAACAACGCTTAAGTTTTACAAAAACCTAAGTCCCAAGCTACCTACGCGATTATAGTACACGAATGGGGTCATGACTTTTCGCATTGGCCACCACTACCAACCAACCCTTTGGGATGCACTTTAAGCATGTGCATGTCCTTGCAAGCTCACCTTGTTTGCCTCCTCTTTTGGGGCCAAAATTTCTTTTAACCCCAAAGTTAGAATCTAATTTTGATTTAAGCTTACGCAAAAAATTCCATTTATCCATGCCATTTAACGATTCTTTTAATACTACTCATTATGTTCATGATGCAATCTCTTGAAAGTTTTTACCCTTTATTTCACTTACACCTTAATGTGGTACATTTGTGTAATTTCCTGCCCCACTAAAAAAAAAGTCATGTCCTCATCACATTCTATGTTTTTTTTGCTTCTTTGCCAATCTATTGTGGAATTCTTCTATGGCTTCTTGGGCATGTTCCATATCCAACTCATTCACCCAAGATGCCTTTATTGGATGGTATTTTTTCCACTTGACCAAGTACTCCCATTCTCGCCCCCTTGGTTACCTTGACTTGAACATGGCCTCCACTTCAAATTTTGGTTTGTTATCCATGAGGTTGGGTGGAGGCCTTGAGTTGTGTTCTTGACTAGGCCTTGAGGCATCACGGGCGACCAACTTCAAAAACGAAACATGAAATATGGGATGAACTTTAAGATTTTTCGATAGTTCCAATTTATAACTGTTAGGAAATTTCTTTTCCAACACTTTGAATAGACTCACATATGGGCTCAAAAACTTGTGGCTCAAACCTTTTAACAATTAGAAATTTTTGATGTTCAGCCACATTTCATCTCTTTCTTCAAAATTCACCTCTCGTTAGGACTTGTCCACAAAATCCTTTACCGTTTATGCGCCTTTTCAAGATTGGCCTTAGCCATCTCCCACAAGCATCACCTCTCTTCATCAAGTTATGTGACCATTGGCACCTCCTCACTTACATCACTTGGGGGTTATGACGCGCTCCCAAGTCACGGGGTGAAACCCACTTGAGGGTTTCACAAAGTCAAGTTGCGGAAAGTTGAACTTGGTAGCACGCTCCCGGCTTCCAACTCTAGAAAGGGGTAGAGGGTCGGGT
>Ga0116229_10008574_pt1 | contig 15841 bp, 11 predicted proteins | sample S1TSphgellanicum_3_FD_87313 | JGI IMG/M metagenome (GOLD analysis project Ga0116229, IMG submission 87313) | Host-associated microbial communities from peat moss isolated from Minnesota, USA - S1T2_Fc - Sphagnum magellanicum MG | ecosystem: Host-associated > Plants > Peat moss > Unclassified...
TTTCAATAGGGTCCCACATTGGTTCCCATGGAGTTTTTGGTTTAGTTTTAATTTGTTGTAATTCCAATGGATGATTTTCAATAGGTCATATAGTTTTCAATTCGATATTTTTGGTAACATTCTCCAATTCATTTTGCTCCCCATTGTGAAAGCTTGCAACTTCCTTTGGATCATTCTTGGGCTGCTCTAGTTGCTTTAGGTTACTCATGTGGCCTACTTAAAGGTAAATGCACACTACATTCACCCAAAATGGGCAGATGAAAGTCCATTTTTACAATCCAAATCCAATGATTTTTCAAAAATAAAAAATAAATGATGTTGAAGTTCACATTTTTTTTCCATTTCCAAATTCATACCGCCATAATTTAAACTTTTTTTAAAAACCTCTAAAAATATGGGCCTTGAAAAAATCAATTCTGATATCGAAATGGACTTAAATCTTAAAATTTTTGAAAGACTTTTTTTTGTTTGATTTTTTCATCTTAAGTGTTATGATACAGCAATCTGTGGTGGTAAAAAGTTATAGGCTTAGTTTCCAATTCCACTAAAAGAAAAAAAACCATAATGATAATTTTTTGGGGTAGTTTGGACTATGACATTGGATGTACCATCTTTTGTAAAGTCCACCTTGAATTGAACATTTATCCTTTTAGTAATTTTTCTTTAGGGTTTGAAAGGTTAGAATGTAGGTTTCAATTTTTCATTTCATTTTTGCCAAGTTTCTTAAATAAATTTGAATACAATGCAACGATACTTGACTCACTTTTTAAAATTACCATTGTGACTTCCAAAAAAGTCCATTATAGTGTGCTTATATATTTTAGCATTTTTTTGCAAAACCTACTCTATTCTTTTCTTTATACTTCTTGTCAGCATTGTTGGCATATTGTAAATGACTACAAAAAAGTTGTACAATCTATGGGTTATTTTGATTTTTTATTTTTATATTAGCAAACAACAACAATAATTTATTTGCAGTTTATTTTGGTAAAATCAAATAGCTCTAACCAATATTTTTCCAAATAGGAATGATAATGAACTAAAAATTTTAGATTCAACATTCACGATATGGTCACCAAATGTTAAGACCACCCAATGAACTATTGGGTTTTGAAAGAAATAAAATAAGAGAATAGAAGAAAAGTCTTTTTGCTCTCTTTAGGTAAACAAAAAGTAATTCAAAAGGGACTGTCCAAACTAAGTAGGGCAACGTCATAAACTTTTTATGAAAACAAACCTAAAGCAAATATATAATAAAGAATTCTCACATATAGAAAGTTAGAATATTCCAAACATACGAAGGAAAACAAATACACATGGAATTGTACATACAAAATTATGGCAAGAAAAAGTGATTTTACCTTAGAAATTATTCTCTTGTATAGTCCACAAAGGGACAAAACCTTAAGTACCTCCAAGAAAGAAGTCAAAAACGGTGGAATAGGCAGTTAGCTTAATCCCCAAAAAAATTAGTCCTAAATATACATAATCTAAATCAATAGTAAAATCAGTTTCAATAAAAAGTTTTTTGGTAAAGGAAATTCAATAAACATCCAATAAAAATTTGACTTCGATAAATATCTGGTTTTGGTAAAAATCTACCTTCAACAAGCTTTTAATTCCAAAACCAGATTCCTTCATCAAACATTCTAGAATGAGAAGATGTAATGAGGCTAGACTAGGAGTTATTCTAGGGCAATATTTTCTTTGTCCTTCTAATGTTCACATGAAAAATGAAAAACTACATGCCTTTAGAAGATGTGATATAGTTGTTGGGCAAGTTGCAAATGGTGACAAAACAAAGAAGAAAAAGAAATACCTACAATTTGTTACAATCTTCCATTTGTTCCAGCAAGGGTGCTTGATGATAATTTTGAGGATTTCAAGAAACTTTTCCAATTCTTGAAAGTGGAACATTATCCTTGGAAACATTGGTCAAATACCACAAGCTAAACCATGGCTAAAGCAATGCATAGCCAAACCATGAATGTTGTTGTCCAAAAAACATTATTCATTTCAATGAGTTGTGATGAAGTCACCATTGTTGACAACCAAAATTGGCTTTTAGTTCATCTATATGTGATTGATGGGTGGAAGTAGGTCCTAATTTTGCTTAACCTACAAAGGGTTTTGGATGGTGCAATTTTTGCTAATTTGATTAAGCTTATTATACAAAGTCTTGTTGAGTTTGGAAGCATGACTAAAATAGATGTGGCAAACAAGTTGGTTTGTTTTGGAACAAATGGAGTGAAAATTTTTCAAGGCCTCAAAAATGGTGTCACCACAAAGCTGATGAAAAATCATGCTCCATTCATGAGTGGTGTGCATTGTATGGCACACCACACAAACATGGTTGTCCAAACTTTGAGCAATTTGAATTTTGTGGGAAAAATCAAAAGTTTACTTATATCTATGCATAATTATTTTGTATAAATAAAGCAATAATAATGGTTTTATAATAATTATACATTAATTACAGTAATTTTATTTTTATTCAAAAAATATAAATATTTTGTGTAATAGTCTAATAGGAATATTTATATATTTGAAATTATATGTAAAACATAAAGTAACTTAATGTATTGAAAATAATATAATTACATCAATGATTTTAACTACAATAAAATTACTATGAATATTTTGAACAATAGTTTTAAATATAAATAAAAAGTTATGAATATTAAGTTCAATCATAAATTAAATAATTTTGTAATTAATGTATAATTACTATAATTAAGATGATTTTACAATAATTGTACATTATTTTAAATATATTTTTGGGAAGTTTTTTATGGTTGAAAAATTAACAATAGTTTGTGTAAAAAATATAACCTACATATAACTTGAATACAATCAATATATATAACCCATATTTATACACATCTACATTATAATATATTTTCATATATTAATGGGTAGATTACATTGAGTACACCATTGTAAACCCATACACCTTAGAATAAATACAATACATTTTGAATACCAAAAGGGTTGCAACTCATTTGGACACTTTTGCAACTAATGGTACATAAATGGGTCTTCTTGGAAGAAAAACATTTTAAAAACTATCTAAATGAAAGGATGAAGGAAACATTTATTGCAAGTTAATTGGAACATAGTTACAAGCATGACCAAATCTAAAAAATAGTTGTAGAAATAACCAACATTAGTTGGAAACAACAAATAGTTGCAAGCAATTGCAAATTGATTGGCTACAAAAACATAGTTTTCTTCCAATGCACTACCACTCATTTACTTCCCACTCCTTCACCTCCCTCCTTCAAATTGTTGCAACGTTTCTTAACTTGCACAACCAATGACAAAGAACAAAAAGATGAAGAGGAAGGTGAACTCCCCCCCTTGTAGTTGTTGCCTTCTTATTCTTCCTTTGTTGATGTTTTGAAAGAGAGGTGAAAAATAAAAGATGAAAGAGAGAAAAAAAGAACCCCCACCACCCCCCCCCCTCCCCCATGATAGAAACAAAGGCCCTCTTCTTGTGTGTATGTTTTTTTCTCCTTCCAACTTCAAGGTGCCCAACCCATGTTTGGGGTCAATTCCCAAAGGAATTTTAAACCAAAAACATGTTAAAATAACATCATAATTATAAGGTGAGCTTCTTTAACACACTAGAAAACACCCCCCAATTGTAATTCCTACCCATTGCAACAAAAGAAAACTTTACAAAAACAACAATAAACCAACATGATAATTTGCCATACCAAACTTTATGAAGGACATCAATAAACCAAATGCAAATAACATGAATTTAGTTGTAATACAACACAATTATATCAAACTTTTGGTGATTCAAAATATTATTCACTTGCAACAATCCAAGCCCAAAATACAAATGCAAAACCACAACACAAAAAACCATGGGCAAAAAAAAACTTGCATAGCCCATAAAAATTACAAAATAAAAAAAAATCGCATGTTTTGAAATTTCAAATCATCAAAAATGATTTGAAAACCCACAACTTGGGATTATATCCCAAACATTAAATAGTTTGAACCCCATTCACAAATGAACCAATTTCAAGCTAAATCACAATTGATAGCACTAACCCAACTTAACTAGGGAATTAAATTAACAATCCTAACATATGATTTTGTCACAAATTGTGTGATAGTCTAAATTTTGTATCATTTTCATGTATCCATGTAATTTATGGATTCAAGAAGGTTTATCATGGGAGTTTGGTTTTTAGGTGGGTTGAAAATAACCTTTGAAATTTCACTCATTTGACAAAATTCCTTTTGGCAAGCAAATACAAATCATATACTTAGGCCCATAAAAATTTCTTAATTTTTTGCATTCCCCCATCCACCTTTTTTGTGCATGCTGAATAGTAATTATCTTTTCTTTCAAATTTTATAAGGAGCAATCTAAGGATGAGTATTTAAGTAATTCTATTGGGAAAACACTACTACAATTCATGGTTTTTCAAAAGGTCTAAGTTGACTAAGTTTTTTTTAACTACTCGACATGTACATATTGATTACTGGCCTAGGGTTTGAATGACATGTGTATTTTTTTTATTAGTGAATTTGATAAAAAGACCTATTTGATTATCTATCAAATTGAACATCTAGTCAAGTTGGACAAAAAAATGACAACCTTGGTCAAAATGGCCAATGGCTTCTAGTCAATTGGAACATTTAATCAAGTTGGACGAAACAAAATGACATCCTCAATCAAAATGGACAATGGTGTTTTAGTCAAATGGGACATCCTACATTACCTAATAGGTAAAAATAGCAACAAATTAGTTTAGGTAATAACCGAGGCCTATCTACATACCAACTTATTTACTTGACGCGTTCCTAAGTTCCTAGTTAAACCCAAGATGGGCCTAAGTTACTCAAACAGCGAAATTGTGAAGAACTCAAGGCCTGTTCCCAGCTCTCAGCATTAGAAAGGGTAGAGGGGCATGCTGAAGCTCCGAAATGGGACTAGGAAGAGTGACAAGCTTTGGTTATTTACTCGAACCTACATCAAACCAACCAACAAGTTGGTTAGTTCACCTTCTAGAGCACCTTTAATGCTAGGACAAGCCACGGGCAACTCTGGACTCACAAGACTCACCATGGCCCGGATTCGTGAGAAGCCACCACCTTCCCCCATATAATATTTTCTACACCTCTCCGCGGCACCCACATTTGAATGGCTTTTTGTCCCGGGATTCCCAAGGAGGAGTCTCGAAACTTTGGGAGGTCATAACTTTTTGCTCAGACCTCTGATTGGGATGAAGTTTAAAGCAAACTTGTAGCTCTCCTCGAGAGCTTTCCAACGGTGTGTCGTACTCCACCTGCATGCACCAAGGTCAAGTCGATTCCCGACTTTTAATGGTTGGGAGTCAAATTGCCAATTTGACTTTCGGCCTTTCTTTTTGCCATAACATGTGTTACAAATGTCCAAATGGCCCATGTGAACCCATTTTCGACATCTACACTTCGATAGCTTTCCAATGATATAAAGAACACCCCAATGTGAGGTTTTTTGACCTCTGCAATCGAACTCTGAAGTTTTGGGAATCCCAAAGGACTCCCAAGTCCCAATTTCGAGAGTGTAAGTTTCATCCTCACACTCTCTCAAAGTAGGGTTGCGACATTACTTATCTACCTAATTACCTACTACCTAGACCTACTTCCTATGACTTAGCTACTTACATACTTGCCTACATACTTACCTCTTACAACCTACTTACCTACCTACCCACTTATTTATTTAGTTACCTACCTTGTGCTTCACACCTATCTAAATTTTCCCACCTACCTTTTACCTACCTAACTACTTGTTACTTCCTATTTATTACTATTTACCTACCTATTTACCTACCCCTTTTACGACTAACCATCATGAAATTTACCTATTAATTACTTAATGTGAAATAAACAAGTGCAATAAAAAAACTTGACAAATTTTGTCAACTTTGGAAAGTGTAGTCCACTGATAAGGACTTGGATCATTATTGGGAAGGTGAAAGGTTCAATTATTAATATTTGCAACCTATATATATGCTTAAAAGGTTAAGATAGATAGGTTAGATTAGGTTAAGAAGGTTAAGTTAGGTTAAACTAAGTTTGGTAGGCTATTACCTACCTAAGCCTATATATTACCTACCTACCTACCCCAAAAAAAAATTGTTGATAATACACAAAAAAATAAGGTAAAAATTTGACCAATCAAATGGTCCACTATCCACCAATCAAAATGACCAATCAAATAGTCCAACATTCTACTAGCCAAAAAGACCACCTAAACACACTAGACAAGTCCAAATTGACAAGATGGTATTTTTTATTGGATTTTCTAATAAATAAAACCATGAATTGTAATAATGGGGATGGAATAGGCTTTGTAGAAAAAAAGGTTAGGTTTGAAAATACCATACATTAAATACCCCCCAATGGGTTTTGTTCAAAACCTACTTACAATTTAATGCATTGTGTAGTTCATGTCTTCCAAGATCAACATTTGTCCTACTTAAGGACAATTTTTAATATATGTATTTCGTATTAGGGTCAAACCCATGACTTTAAAATAATAAAAATTATTACCCACCACCAACATTTTGCAACAATAATATCCTTTTTTGTATTTGTTTAATGATTTTACAAAACATTTGTCAAACCTTGTGTAAAACCACATGTGACCAACGTCATGAATTTTATAAATGCACTACTAATGTTCATTAAGGGGTATGTTGCATTTTCTAACATGGGTTAGAACAACATCATTGCTTTTATTATATAGATTCCAAATTTCAATTTAAGGCGAAAGCACATTAAACCCCCCAAGAATTGTAATCATATGTATTTAAATAATTCTACAATTAAGTTTTTTGGTAATGCATGGACATCAAGGTGTTTGCACACTACATTGACCTTATATGGACATCAAAATGGTAGTTTTTCATGTATTTCTTAGATACAAAAAACAAATAAAAAATCATTGAAATAATTTTTAAAAAGGGACTCACTTATCTAAAGCTATCATAATCAACCTTCCAAGAATGAAAAAATCAAATCAAAATTGTGGATAGCCAATAAGTAATGGACTTTTGAATTTTGCTCACTTTTTTGTCACACTTATAACACTTATGGATATGGACTTTTATCTTATAATGTGTTAGTCTTATGTGTTTGAAACTTTGGGATATTGGATGAATTATGTTTAACAAACTAAAGATCCATTGAATGAATGGAATGTGAATTTTAATTTTAATTTATGGACTTTTTAAAATCCCAAAAACTATAATTATTTTTAAAGCCCTTTTAAGCATTTAAAAATAATTATTTTAAAAAATTCTTTTGTGATATTTTTTATGTCTTATAACATCATGATTTGAAATTGGAAATGGAAAAAATGTTACTTTCAATATCATCTAAATATTCATATTTTAAGCCTATTTTCAACTACATTAAAAAAGGATTTTGAAAAGGGACTTTAATTTGCTAAAATTGTGACACCCTAGTGTGCTTTCACCCATGACATTTTGGATTATTTTTACTTGTTTTAATTATATTTGATTAGCTTTAAAATTAAAGTAGTCAATTTTTAAAATTTTTTAACAAACATTGAAAAAATTGAATTTATTTGTACCAAAATAATACATGTCACAAAGTTTGAAATTTTACACATATAATATTTCAAAACTAGGGTTGTGTGTGGAATTTTTGGGTGAATTATTTAATGGTGAATGATATTAATATACATCAATTAAATCTAGGACAATTTAGAAGTTTAAGTTTTGATGTATCTTTTTGCATTTTTTTAGTAATAAATAAATCATAATATCTTTTTTTTTAATTACCATATGAAAGAGGTGGAAATTTTATAAATGGGCATTTCAATATTTTTTCAATTTTCTTTCATTTAGTAATGTTTCATGAATCACAAACATGAAGCTTATATACATTGATTTTATTTAGTTTCTTTTCATCTTTAATCGTTGGATAAAGATTAATTTTGATTCAAAATGAATTTTGGTTCCAAAATATTGTCATACAAATTCTAAGAATTTTATTACCCTGAGCTAATGGATGCCCATGTGTAGATTTTGGGTGCACCCATCCAATTGATGGGTTGTTTTGACGTCTACCCATCTACTTGTTGGGTTTTTTGTCAAAATATGAATGTTGGGTAACTAATTTAATCATGTTTCTATATCATTTATTTATTTTGGGTTGTCACTTGCTTTTTTGTATCATGAGGTTCCATATCACTATGAAATGTAAAAATCAATTCATGTAACTAATTTTTTAAATGGATTTTGTTTGATAAACATAAAAATATTTAGCTTCAATTTTTTTAAATCTAATTAAAATGAGATTCTTAAAAAATTGAGTTGAAAGATTATGCAAGAATTGATAAAAATAAAACACATCTATTTTAAATAAATTAAAATGTTAATATAAAATTCGTTTTTGATATATAAATGTATTTAATTAATTTGATGTTATTTTAAAAACTTCAATAAGGCATTGAAGAAGATTTAATAACAAAAATCATAATGAAATTAATTTTTAATTGATTTTTTAAAATATAATCGTTGCCTTTTATTTTATAAAAATATATTATTGCCCTCAGATAGTAGACATGCATGTATGATTTTAGCTTTTACCAAGTATGTATGGGGCAAACACAACTAATTTGCTTTTGTTTAAGATAGCTAAAGGGTGGCATCAAGATTTCAAGTAAATGTATTATGATATTTGTTATACATCACTTCTTTTGGTCAAAAGTGGTTCACCCATAATGTGCTTTCATCCTTTATCAATTTGCTTATCTATAATTTGTGAAGTGCATTTTGGTAAAATGATGGGGTGTTTGACTAACAATTCTAGATTCCTAAAGTCAATCAATATTCACAAACTTATATTGTGACAGTTTTGTCAAAAATCATGTCATGAAAGTTTGTGTTTACTCATCATGATGTTAATATGAATAATTTTTTTATTGTGTCAATGATATTTGTTTGTTTGTTTTTAGATAATCTTATGACAATTTTTTGTTTACAATGTTTACTCATCACAATTTCAAATTTTTTGACAATTTGTGAAATTATTTGCTCAAATTTGTCATGACAACTTTGTGTGTGTGTTTATTGATCGTGTTTTAACAATAAATATGATATTTATTTCATCACAAATTTTCTAGTGGCAACTTTTTTGTGCATTTATATGTTTACTCATGTTTTGAAATTCTATGAAATCATCCATTGAAATTTGTCATTAGTAAATTATGTGTTATGTGATATTCATGTTGCACTTCACAATTTGTGTTTTTATGTTGTTTGATAAATTTTATGTTGCAAACCAATTTTGTGTCAAAAATGTCTGTTGTTCGAGCAAGTCTAGAAAACAAAATATACATGGATCCCACCATGCTTATAACCATCTTGCTAGTGGGGGAAACAAGATCAATTCACTAACAATAATATTGCTGTCATGGTGCTGACCCCAGCAGCACGTTGAACTACTCCAACTGACCCAAGTACTCACCCAAGTGTGAGATGAGAACAACACAAGCAGGTCAAACAAAGACTTTAGTGATTCTTCTTACCGAACTGGAAGCCTGAAATTTCGGTAGCAATTTACTCAACAAGACCCCACCACAAGTAGCTGGTAGTAGATCTGGAACTCGTGTTTCGAGACTTTAGATTTGATCAAATTAGAAATGAATCATACCAACTTAGACTTTTTCGATCTCAGAGATATGTGTGTGTGTGTGTGTGTGTGCACATGTGTCATGAGTTGAATCAAGCTTAATATTCACAACTAGACTTTCAAATTACTGAGAAAAGTTCTAGTAATTAATATTAAGTGTAATTGATCAGGCCAGAATATTGATAATCAGCTCAAAAAGCTTCAGTGAGACTCATACGACCCAGAAAGAAGAAGAAGAAGAAGAAGAGAGACTTTGTCGAAAATGGATTCTTCGTGAGGAGCTCCTTGCCAAGTCTAATTAGAGTAATGGTGTCTACAATCATGATCTTTCTCCAACTTTTCCTTCAGATATTTTCTCCTTTTTTTAGGAAGATTTTTTTTTGGCGGTTTGAACAACAACTTTTTTGTATCCGAGCTGTGCATTTATGTTAGTAGTCGGTTGTAACTAGATTCTAGCACCTAAGAGCATCCCCAATGGTGCTCAGTATGTAATTCTCGATAGTAAAATTAAATGTCTAAGTTTAGCTGTTTTTGTTTGGCAACCCCACCAATAAAACTGAAACTGGAACTGCATATACGTGGGGAACTACTAATAGCAAACCACCTGGACCAACCATTATGATCGACCAATTAAAAATATACTAATAGCAAACCACCTGGACAATCATTATGATCGACCAATTAAAAATATACTAATAGCAAACCACCTGGACCAATCATTATGATCGACCAATTAAAAATATTGCACCTCAGTCAGGTTCAATTTATTACACTCTCGTTTTTGGAGGTGCACATTTGTGTTGCGCCTTTTACCAGCCTCCACAAGCTGCACGAATGTCGTGCGAAAAAATCAATTTCATGAGCTAAACTGGCACATTTTGACTTTTTCGCAATAAATTGGATCGTCTAGAGTCACATACTGAGCACCATTGGAGATGCTCTAAGACTGGTATGGCTGTACCCACTACCGTACCTATGACCGACCCATATGGCCCTTCTTTTGCTGGCTATATATGTAGCCAAAATTCTGTATTAAAAAATTGAAAGTGCTAAAATCATGCATTTTTTGAGATTTTCAGTAGCCATAATTTGATCAAAATTTAAGAAAAATCATCAGATTTCTAAACAATGTTCAAGTAGGTAGCCAAAAATATAGAAGGATGTTTTTAAAATTTTACTTTCATATTTAGTTTGACATCAAATTTGACTAAATCTTCCTGTAGATCATCATCACTTTGACTACAACACAAAATTTCCAAAAAAAAAAAAACCCCCATTGATTCAACACCTTCAAATTGAATCTACCAAAATTTAAACAGTTGAGTAATAGGTACGCAAAGTACACCTTGTACCATGCAGTTAGTTGGGCTTCACATTGCTACATTGGGACCAGTGACAATTTTCCTTCTTATTATGTTCCCATAGGATGATCAATATTTCATCATTACTTATGTCAATGTCAAATTTAGTTGTTACACACTACCAGTGACAATTTTCCTTCTCATTATCTTCCCATATGTTTCTCAATAATTTATCATTATTCAAGATCAAATTTAATAATAGTAAAGCAAAGGGAGTTCAATTTTCAACAAATTTTAACAAATGTCAATAAAAAGTTTGTTTTTGGTCAAACATTTAACCTCTAGCGAGATATTTTGTGCCAAACATTAGTCATAGGGGGCACGGGTACTAGCTAGTGCATATGAAGAAGAAGTACGTTCCAAGGTTCAAGCTGTGGGACCGACTTGACTTGCCATCCTTATCTGTAGCTCTGAGATATGCATCACCCAACTCCATCTCCATTGCTGCTGGGGGAGGGGTCCCAGTGCTGCTTTTATTACTTTCCTAAATTTCCTTTTTGGGAGTTTCCCATGTTGTCAGCCATACCGGGTTTCAGGTGGGTTGATTGGAACTGGAATCTCCACCAAGGGGGAGAGAGAGAGAGAGAGAGAGAGATATCATGCAGCATACTATGTATGTGGTCTACTAAATTCTTCCAAATATGTACAAATTAATTTCTATCACGACAAACTTTGCTTTGGCAAAAGCTAGACTACCAAATTGAAATTGCACAAGGAATGGAAAGTTCTCTCTCTACCAAATTGAAATTGCAAAAAAGAATGAAAAGTTCCTTTTCTACCAAATTGAAATTGCAAAAGAATGGAAAGTTCTCTCTCTACCAAATTGAAATTGCAAAAAGAATGGAAAGTTCCCTCTCTCTACTAAATTGAAATTGCAAAAAGAATGGAAAGTTCCCTCTCTACCAAATTGAAATTGCAAAAAAGAATGGAAAGTTCCCTCTCTCTACCAAATTGAAATTGCAAAAAAAGAATAGAAAGTTCCCTCTCTCTACCAAATTGAAATTGCAAAAAGAATGGAAAGTTCCCTCTCTCTACCAAATTGAAATTGCAAAAAGAATGGGAACTTCCCTCTCTCTACCTAATTGAAATTGCAAAAAAGAATGGAACTTCCCTCTCTACCAAATTGAAGTTGGATTAACAAAACAAAACACACAGGGTTCAAAGCTCTCCAAAGAGAATGACAAGTGGGACCGATTGATATCATTTCAATATGTTTTATTCCAATTTTTTTCCCATTGTGAAATCGGAGGAGAATCATTGTTTTGTAAACTTTTCCCATTGTGAAACAATTTATTTCCCATTGGAACATTCATGAATGTGTTTTGCTGCATGCATATTAATTAGGGGGAAATTCATTCATTCATTCAAGACTTTCTTCAAGTGATCAATGGTCCCCACAGGAAAGGAATCCTTGAAAAAGAGTTTTGTTGTGTATGTGCGACAAACACAGTATATGCTAGTTGGGAAGATGCTACCCCAATTTTCAGCTCCTGAAAAACCGCTTGTCGTCACTCCAGAGGATTACCCGGAGCTACGTCCGATTCTTCCTCAGTCCTCCAGACTGGAATTGTACAAGAGTACCTGCTCCAGATTGTGAGTCAAAATTCAATCTTAGTGCAAGGTCTGGTCAAAACCCCAGTGCTACGGTACGCGCTTGGTCGCTGGAGAATTCCAGACTCTAGAGTCTAATCTCTTCACCCCCCCCTCCCTCTCCTCTTTCCCTCCCACACTCCACTTTGTCTTCACGAGCTTGACTAATTATATGTAGATCATCTGAAATATTTCAGAACGTGGTCATGCATGCGCGGCTCTAGTAATTATAAGCTGCTGCACAATCATCATATTGATGTAATTTCGAGTCGAAAATATGTAGGCAATCATACTAATCTGCAAAGCTCTGACTGAAGCAGCTCAGCATAACATGCTGCTGCTGGTGCTGCAGCAGCTGCTGCAAGATTATCGTCGACTGCACTAGTTAGAATAACTTGTGTTTTAAGACCCAAGTTCGTTGCCGCTAGCTACAAGGGCAAGAAATTCATCAGTACCGCGTGTACCCACGAGACGTATGAGCTCTAGCAGTGAGGAGCAGATTTTGAATATTAATAATATTCACGAGCTTTCGGATTTGCCTTGTGCAGGAGTTGTGGATGTAGCACAGCTAGCAGATCGTAACTATTCGGATCAAAATTGGGAGATTCATGCGGGAAATTTACGCCGATTCTAGCTTTGCGCTGCAAGTGATGCAGAGGGATTTCATTCTGCGGCCTGTTATATGCAGGAGTGATCATGAAAGTTTGTTGGAATCCGCAAGATCAGCGCCAGCTGCAGCGCCTAATTATGAATCTAATTGGGATATGATGCTAGCACTCGCTGCTGCACCTGCAGGCAAGCAGGCCACTGATGATGATGATGATGATGATGATGGTGATGATTTGCAGACAAGTTTGCGAAATGGGAGTTCGATGAGCCCTCTCTCCCTAGAGATGTACGAAAACGACGGTATCTTTGAAGGCTCTCAAGATGCAGCTGCTGAATATTACGAGTCCGTCGATTCCAGGTTTTTGCAGTCTGGGGGTTTCGCAAAAGTGTTGCGGGAGTACTCGCCCAGGAGTTGGAGAGTTGCTGCAGTCGGTAGCAGCTGCTCCCCACGCAGCAAGCGTTTGAGGGTGAGTTGCAGCACGCCGCCTGGGTTGCATGCTCAGCTAGCCGGGGGCGCACTGAGCGAAGGTCCCCAGCTTGCGTTCAACGAGGATGACAGCGACGACATGTTTGTTTTCAGCTTGATCGAGAACGCTTTTTACAATGGTTGGGTGCCTGCAAACGATGATCCGGGTTCCTGTCCCCAACAGGCGCTTCCAGATGCAGCTTCACCAGCACTAGTCCGAGAGCCTACGCAGCTTGGCGCTGCTGCAATTAGTGCTCGAAATGACACTAGTCCTGCAGCGCAAGTGATCATGGGCACAGCTCCTGCCAGGATCGACACTAGTACATCTGCTACAACGATCCCTGAAGCTGCCGGCGGCCGCGTCAAGCAGGCGGCACAAGCTGTGAAGCGCTACAGAGGAGTGCGACACAGACCCTGGGGCAGGTTCGCTGCGGAGATTCGAGACTCGACGCGCCCTGGCGCCCGTCTGTGGCTGGGCACCTTCGGAACAGCCGAGGAAGCCGCAGTGGCATACGACAAGGCAGCTCTCAGGCTACGCGGATCTCGCGCGCACTTGAATTTCCCACCAGCAGCAACAGCAAGTAGTTCCGATGAGCTGCCAGACCTCATCTCGTCGAATCCACCAGCTCCCACAACTACTCAGCTAGCAGCTAATGGAGCACTAGGAATACCCACTGCAGCTGATCATCAGGAGGAATATCCACCGCCGCCACCACCACCGCCACCACCAATTCTTCAATCTGCTTCTAGATCACAATCTCTGGCTGAATATCAGAACTCCAATTTACTGCTAGATGATGGGTGGAAGAAACACATGCTTCTGCAACTCCCGGAATCTCAAGAGACAGCAGCTTCCAGCACAATTATTATATCACAACCTCCTCAGGCTCCCACTCCTCCTCCTACTCCTACTCCTCCCCCTCCTCCTCCTAGTGCCACTAGTTCGCGGTTTTACTCCAATTTATCTCTGCATGAACAGGCAATCCTCAATTGTGGCAATCTGAAAAGATCAAGATCAGAATATCATCAGAACGATGACTATTATTCTAGTAGTACTAATTCCGGAGGCCGCCTGATGAGCACCAAATGCATCGACAATCATGTGCAGGATACAGCACCACATGAAAGATCACTGGCATCATCACCACCACCACCATCACCACCATCATCACCAACAGCAAAGCAGCAGATAGGTGGTTCAGAATGTGGAGCAGAATCAGCTGAGCCTGGGCGCTGGAGCTGGAGTTGGTCACCCAAGAGCTGCTCACCCAAGAGCTACTCACCCAGGACATGGCTGACGCAGTTCTGCAACATATTCTCGCCAATACTGCCAAAATCACCACTTTCCAGATCCTAGTGTTTCACTAACTAGTGATCATTCCAACACTTCCAACTACCAAATTCCAACACTTTCCAGATCCTAGTGTTTCTTTCACTAACTAGTCATCATTCCAACACTTCCAACTGCCAAATTCCAACACTTCCAACTGCAATTCCAGGAACTTAATTGCATCACATTGATGTAACTTGTTGTACATCTCTTGAACCAGGAATTTGAACAATTTTTATATATCACCATTTTGATTGAAATTTGGGATCAATTCAACATTGTTGTGTGCAGAACTGAAATTTTACCCTAGTTATTTTGAAATGAAACTTATTATGACTTAGTATGCCTCTAGAAGTTGGTGAGTTTTTTTCTCACAAATGTTTCTTTTTTCTTTTTTCTTTTTTCTTTTCTTTTTTTCTTTCAATGGAAAGGTCTGTGTGTGCTTGGCTGGTTCAAACATATTGTCTAAATGATTTTTATTTTATTTTTTGGGTTGGAATGTAATGAGTATTTCAAGAACAACTAGCAACCCTATGCAAACTAGGAAACCAAGATGAAAATCTTGTAGGGAAGAGTTATATAAACAAATTTTCATAGAATTTTAGTCGGGCGATGATGTTGTGGATATATTTGTGAGAAGCAAATATTTGTTGTTCACAAGTATTGGGCATCATGTTTAGAATTGAAACCTGTGAAAGTGTTTCATATTTCAATTCAGTTGTTTGTTTTTTTTTTTTTTTTTTAAACAAAATTTTTCCATATTTTTTTTTTAAAAATTTTTTTTTTATTTAAAAAAAGATTTTTTTTTTAAAA
>Ga0116229_10008576_pt1 | contig 15838 bp, 6 predicted proteins | sample S1TSphgellanicum_3_FD_87313 | JGI IMG/M metagenome (GOLD analysis project Ga0116229, IMG submission 87313) | Host-associated microbial communities from peat moss isolated from Minnesota, USA - S1T2_Fc - Sphagnum magellanicum MG | ecosystem: Host-associated > Plants > Peat moss > Unclassified...
GCATCGTTGAAAATCGTCTGCACGTCGTGCTTGTCCAGGGCGACGTGCAGCACCGCGTCCTCGTTGTTCATCTTGAACAGGTAGCGGTGACCTTCCTCGACTTGGTCGATGGACTCTTCGGACCAGAACTTCGAGAGATGGTCGCGGTACGGGTCGAGCACCTGCTCAATGAAGTCGCCGTGGCGCAGCTTGATGATTTGGTTAGGCATCACCGGCGGGGCATCTTGCTTGAACAGTTCATTGTTTTCGTCACGTTCAGCACGGATGTTGCCCAGCCCAGTGACGATGAACATGGCATATTGGGCGAACTGGCTCATGACCTCCTTCTGGGCTGGCGCTTCCAGGTGTTCGTAGCACGACTTGGGGAACGAGCCTTGGTCCTTGACGTAGAGGACAAGCTCGGCCCGCTCGATGCGCCACTGCTCGAATGTCTCGAACTCGTTGCCGTCGTCGGCGGCATCGCCAGGGTGGACAATGCCAAACTTCGCGACCAAAGTGCCGATGAACGTTTAGATGAGCAATTATTGCTGTGCGATCAACAGCAAGCAGCTCTACGACATGACGAACGTCTTGTTGATCTCTTCAATGGCAGGTGCAATGGCGTAAGCGATGACCCACCATTGATCCGACGGCAGCTTGTCGCTGGCATTGGCCGTCATGTGCTGAACGATGGTGCGACGGTACTGCTTGAGGAAGTTGAGCAGCACGCCCAGACTGACCCAACGGTTGGTCTTCTTGGGGCACTTCACGTTCATGCGCATGATCAGGTTTGCTTGCGAACGTAAATAAACCGACAACGACCACGCCTGCTTGGACCACTCGCCGTCGTACAAAATCTCGGCGCCATCCTTGACGACGACGTCCATCTGGTGTGGCGGGCACCAGATGCGCAGGATGTGATGCTCTGCTTCGCGGGCCATGCGCGTCACCAGGCCGTTGAGTCGCCCAACCATGGTCGGCTCGCCGTCGTTACCCACGTTGATCAGCTTGCGGCGCCAAAGGCCATACAGCATGTCCAGGAACTTCACCAGCATGTTGAACATGTTGTGCGCGGTGTGGCGATCAAACTGGGGGATGGCAACGAGGTGAAGATTTAGCAAGACGCCGCGGTAGCACACGCGCACGCGCAAGTCAAAGAAGTGCTGGCCGCTGTGGGTACTACCATCGCCGACGAGTGACAGCGCCCAGATCGACTCGTCGACACACAGGTCAACGATGTGCTGAAAGGCGAACGCAACGCCAACGCGAACATACTAGCCGACAATGGTGTCATTGATGCCGCCTAGCTTGGACAAGCTGCAACACTCCTTGGTATGCTGCATCGCAGCTGCCACCTGGCGGAACGACATTCCCGTCGAGACATGGTCCATGGCCAACTCGTATCGCATCGTGCCCTTGATGGTGACAACATACTCGTCCTCATTAACGTTCGCGACGTCCTTAACGAACAGCTTCAACGCCAGAATCTTTTGTTTGGCCTTGGTAGCAACCTCCTTAGCGATCGCAACGGTCGCGTCGCCATCGTCAAAGTCAACGAACACCTCGTCAGGCCGAAAGAACAGGTCAACGATGATGACGTCGACGATGGGCGCTAACACATGGAACGTGAACAAGTCGGACTCCAAATCAACATACCGGTGCAGTGTGTTGGCGCGGTTCGCCTTGCCATCGAAGTGCGTGCGCTTCTCTTCATTGGACAGCGCGCTGTACTCAGCCCATAGATCGGCGTGTTGCGACTCGTGGTGACTACGGTAGTTCTGCGGTGCAAACGACGTCCAGTACTTGGTGTCGTTGCATGAACTGCGCTGGCGCTTTTCGCCAGCGTGCTCGTCACCAGCCTTGACCTTAGCGCGGCCGAAGAAGGCACAGAAGTTACAGCGCACCGACTTGACGCGCTTGTTGGCCTCCTCGACAATCTTTAGTCCGAATTGGAGGCAATGCGCCGGTTGAAATGGCGTGGCAGGCTTCTTCGACATTTCGAACCACTGACGATTGTGAAAGGCACCGATGCACAACTTGTGCTGCGTGAAACCGCGGGAAAACAGCCCTTCTTAGTTTATGGACGGCACCAGAGCTTAGTTTATGGATATCTGTAAGGGTTTTTGCCAAATCCGTAAACTTATGAGGCCAGTGCTACAGCCTAAAAATGGGAAGAAAATTATTCTTACTTATACTTTGTAATATCCTTCCTACTCTTATGGAGCGTGTGTAAAAATGTTCCCTTCACTTTTACTTTTACAACTTGTGATCTACATTTGTTTAGGTTCATGGTAACATTCATGTCATGTTTTAAGATGGGGAAATCTTGTGAATGGAAAACATTTTCAAAATTCAAAATTGAATTCAACAATCACCTCATCCTTCACCCCTTGTTATGGGAATGCCCCCACTTTTGGGCTCTACCCTAACATTTAGATGGGAACATTTTTGTGCTCTTATTGAAACCATCTTTCAAATTTGATATGTAAAACAAAGTGAAACCAAATGATGAAACAAGGTAGCCACTATAATGAAGAGAAGGTCTCACAACTTTACATCTTGTTAAATCCATAAAATGCATTTCAAATCACAAACAAATGGCCTTTTGAAAAACACTTGTCCAAAAACCCAAAAACTTGATCTCCATAACAAGAAAATACTAAGCAAAAAAGCATATCACTTCATGTGCATGAAGCATAGATATGAAAATTAATCACTACTACAAATGTGAGGTTTAATTCAGCCACCCAATTCACTATAAGGCTTTTAAACTGAACTAAGTCATCATAAGTCATTGCTTCACTCGCCATTTTACTTAAAAATAAACTAAGCCACCATACCTTTTCACCATTTCACCTTGAATGAAATTTGAATGATTCATGTCCATGTTTAATAGAAGCAATTCACTCAAGTAAATAATTCTATAAGGTTGTGGAAGAGAGTTCATGAATAAGGACTAATTAAGGAATAGGTAAGGAGTTTGAAAAATATTGTCTTCTATCTAAAGGTATTTGACATGAAACCACACCTTACTATTTTCAACAAAATGAAATTGCAAAATGTGACAATTGCAAAATTAAGTAAAGTCTATGACAACATTAGTTTTTTTGGTTAATTGTGTTCCTTCACATGTTATCAACTACATAGAACACACCTCTAGAGTTGTGGAATGGAGAGGTCCATAATTGAGCATTGTTTTGTATACTTGGTTGTAGATTATTTATAGAGCTTATGTTCATGTGTTCAAAACCTAGTGGCATAGACTTGATTCCATGAGTGTTGTGTGCACTTTTAACAAATATTTTATTGAAACAAAGGCCTAAGCATTATACTATATAGATCATGAAATGATGATTTCAAAAAAACCATTATTAGTTGTGATGTTTTATTGGGTTCAAACATGGTTGAATTGTTAAAAGAAAAATGTCTCACAAAATATCTAATGCAACCCCTCAATTGGACATGTCCTTAAAACTTAATGACACATCCATATTGGAAGTTTTTTTTGCTTCATAAATACATATATCACTAAAGTGTTATTTTATACAAGACCATTTCTAATTTGAACAAGTTTAAGGATTCATGATAAATTATAGAAACAAATTAGGACTTTGTTCACCTTGGTGAAAAATGTTTCAAAGACTCATTTAAAGAATGTATAAATAGATTTTTTCCCTCAAATCTTATGGGTAAAAACGGGCTAATAAGAGGCAGTGGTAACCTCATGAGTCGCTATGATTAATCCTGAAAATATGATGTGGCAGCACAAGATTGGATGAAAAGTTCCGAGGTAGTGTTAACAAACAATGCTTAAACAATGTTTTTACATTATTTCACTATGCTAAAAAACATTGGTTACGAGCTTTAAAATGTGTTGGAAGGTATTTTATATTTATTGGATTACTTTCAAACTTTATTAGATGTTAAATTAACATACTAGAAAAGGCTTCATATAAATACAACATATATTTTTAACATTAACTTAGTTATGAAACTTATGAACATCAAAACCAAGGACTAGTTACGCCAAAATTGGCTCCTATTAGCTTGGTTTTACCCTTATACCACAAATAAGTTAGGCATTAATACATGTGCATAAAATACTCAAATGTAAGAAGAACCAAGTGCCATATTGTAATGTTCAAGGTTCCAAAAATGAAAATTAAAAAAAGAAGAAGAAGGCCATTGATAAAACATTGCCCACATTGGATAAATTTTATTATTCTTAGTTTCATAAGTGAAAATGATAGATATTATAAATGCATGTATAATTAAAGTTAGAAGGAATTCATTTCATTTGGCATTAAAGGGAAGAGGGAAATATAGGACGTGTATTAAGTTTTGTGAAAGGAAAGGTAAACTTGGGAACTTTTAGGAGTCTTTTTTGTGTTTCAAATGGGTACCCCAATCATGCTTGGACCCTATTTGATAAGGAGGATTTACATTTATTTCATCAATTATTTCAATTTTTCAAGGCGAACATGGAATTTTTACTATTATTCAAGTGCCTAACAAACATTAAATTATCAATGGTACTTTGCATGTTGTACTTACTAATCTTGTTCCATCCATTTGTGATGTTTTCAACATTCCAACAAGGGATTTATTTTTTTTCTAACTTGAAAAAACTTCAACACCCTTAAATTAATGGGAAATAATCTTGTTTTAATGATTTTGGATGATTTGCATGAAGCTGCAATGGTGAAAAACATGATGGATTTTGTGCACATTCTTGTTCCAACAACTTATGTTCTTCATTTATGAAAATAATGCACATTGAACAACAATCTAGAGATTGGGTTCAATTCAAAGGTACCCATCCCTCATTCATTGGTTCAGGAAAATAAAATTTCCTATCCATGGATGTGATGGCTATCATTAACTTTTGAAATTTGAAGAATAACAAAATTGACATCAAGCCATGACACCAAACTATGACACCCATATTGAGAACAAGACAAGGATTTTTATTCATTTGCCCGCAAAACTTCATTCAATCCAATGCAAATGGATTTACCATTAAAATATAATATTAATGGGAGCATTGATTACTTCAAAACACATTTAGCACAACATAAGGATTTTATCAAACTCTGAGTGTTGATTTTGTCCAAACTTTTTTCATGTTGTCAAACATGAATCTACATAAACATTTCTTGCTATTTATGCCTTAATTTGACACTAAATTTATTTTCTATATGGGGACCTAGGCAAAGAGATTGACATGGTTAAATATCTAGGCTTTGAAAAGGCCAATTTTGAGCATAAAGTTTGTGGCCTTTTGAAGTCCTTGTATGGACTTTGTCAAGCATCATGATAGTGGAACATGAAGTTGAATGTGTTTCTTGTGGAAGTATAATCTTCATGTTAGCATTGTTGACCCCTAAATATATTAGATTATATTGTTTTTACTAAGCTTTGCATATCAATTTCATCAACAATGGCATGGCATACGTAAACATCATCCAAACTTGCTTGAAATGCCTAATTACTTCAATCCAAAGTTTGACATTACTACTAGTTCACTAAATTAATACAAAGGCCTTCACATACAACATAATTATGAGTTCAATTTACATTGATTATAATCTACAACAATAATTATGATTTGATCCATTACATCTTAAATGTTTTTCACAAGTTTGGTTATGATCAATCTAAACCATTGTTTACACTAGTTGATTCAAATGTCTAATTTCACAATCAATGTGATTATGAATATGTTGACTGTGATGTAGAATTTCCATCTAAACACATTATTATTAACATCACATATGTTACCTTGGGTATGTGCCCTAATTTGTCACATGTAATATGCACAATATGAAATTTTGTCGATGACCTTGACATATTCATATTACTATAATTAAATGCATTGAATTGTGTTATCTACATGATACTTATATTCATTTTGTTATAGTAGTGAACACAACATCAACACATTTATCACCTATTAAATGATGTAAATTGGGATTGGGTTTGTGATCTAGATGATTGAAAGTCTAAAATTGGTTGTATAAATTTTCTCAATCAAGTTCATATTTGTTGAATTACATGAAAATGTTCATGCATAATTGCTTCAATTATAAAGAGTGAATATATTGTAACTTGCCTTTACATGAAATAAGTTGTTTGGTTTTGGATACTTCTTTCTTACTACCCTTAAAAGGAGCCCAATTACTTGTATTGTGAAAATTAATATATTATGCATATGGTGGTAAATCATGAATTTTATCAATGCACAAAGCACATTGATCTTTAAATCCACATTCTTTGAAAATTCTCTCAAAGGAAGGAAGTTAACATGACTTATCTTTATACTCAAAATCAAATGTCAAATGTATTCACCAAAGCCCTTCCAATTAATAAATTTTGATTTTTGTTCATTTTTTAGTTTTTAAAATGTCATTGAGGTGGGAGAGTTTTGTAATGAACAATGATTCTCATACTTTCCACAATGAATGGGAGTTTTGAACATGAGCTTTCAATTTTATTGAATAAAGGATTGTTAAAGCAACTAGGTTTACATTATGTGCCTTGTCATACTATTCACATGCCACATCATCTTTCTACTAGGTTTTTAATTTGATACTCCCTTTTAGTATTTTGCATGTTCAAAGTGTGTTTCCAATAGCTTATTGCCTTTATAAGGAATTCAAAATTGGAAACATGTGAAGGCGTTTCTTCAAGTAACAAAATCAATACATAATGAACAACCATCAATAATAGCCCACAATCAATAAAATTAACATAACTTAAAATAACATAACCTAACATAACTTGTTCACGTACATTTTTTCCAAAAACATGATTGAAAGAAAATCCTTAACATGTTTAATTCTTTGGCCAACATGTACCTATTGATATAAAAAGACATATAAGGTCAATCAAAATGTTCCTTTACCTCTCAAAAAAATTCTCAACCTTAAAATGCCTACCAAGCATATTCAATACCCATCATAGTTCAACAAAAGCTACAATCACACATTTTTAATATCCAAAATGACATTGTTGTGTATTGGTTTTCAATGACCAAATATGCAAGTGATTTAAAATTGTTTGTGACTTTTACAATCTTCCAACTATAGCATCAAAGGTAATTTATCTATGAAGGAAGGTAGTTTGTTTTGTTTTGTAATTATGACATCCATCAAACTAGGATGCTTTAGATTGTGTTCTTGGTCTTTTTGGAAAGCTCTCAACAAGGAGGGGTGCATGGGCTTGGTTCCATGATGTTTGGACTTGCAATGCAAAAAATTTCTTGAATATTGAATGATTTTTCAGTAAAAATTAAATTAAATTGTAGCTAAACAATTTGCATGAATTGGAATGTGCCTTTGGTGTTGTTGGAAAAATCTTGATGGGTAGGATTTAATGGAATTTTCTTGGTAAGATTTGGATTCAAAATGTGGGAGATGGTGATTTTTAAACAATTTATGCCATTGAAAATTCAAAGAAATTCCAAAAAACCAAGTTTTGGAAGGAAAAATCAGTCGAGGACGTGGTAACATTTGGGCCAATAGCACAAGCCACACTAGTAAATATTATATCAATGGTCAAACTTGACCCAAGTACATTTGACAAGTCATAAACAACCAAACATATGACAAAATAAAAAATTGTTTATGATAACTATTATAATTATAACATGTTGTAATAGGATGTAAACACAAAAATATGACCCACATGAGGTCTAACTAATGTTTATAAGTATCAATTTAGTTTAATATTGAAAATGTTTGGTGTATTTCAAGTACATTATCATTTTAAATATATTATGGAAACATTTGATTAAATTTGAAATGAATATAATGAATATAAAGTGCTTAAAAACATTTTTCAACATTGTATTTAGTCCTCTTATTGCTTAATCCCATGTTTTCAAATGGTTGGAAATGTCTTGAAAATAACATAATTATGAACATTAATAATTTACAAAAATTTATAATAATTTATTATGAATTATTTGAAGTCATAAGAATCAAAATAATTTTCATGTAGGATTTTAAATCAAAAAATTGAAACTATTTTCTTTGGATAACTAATTGACACGCCCCTAAACTACTTAAGAGACCCAAAAATGGGTTCCATAGTGAAACAACAATAAATAAATAAAAATCGAGGCACACCTCTAATTTGCAACACTTTTGGGGTAAAGGGGGGCGTGTTCGAGCTCTGAGATGGGACTAGGACAAATTTACAAGCAAAAGTTCAAGATGAAATCAACTTGCACAACTAAGAAAGAAGGGCAGTTAATGCAAATCAAACACAAATGGTGCGGCAAACTTAGTAAGGACAATCTCAAGCACAAGTTTTACACGACCCACAACTTTTGGGAGGAAGCACCATTCCCCTCCCTATAGTATACTCTATGATTATCTATGCCTAGCCAAAAGAAAGGCCCTCAATGAGGATAATGGGTGGCTATTCACAACAAAATAATTTTTAAAAAACCAACTCGACCCTTTGTATTTGCATCCTCATAACCTGGAATAAGATCAAGGGAAACATGATAAAAGTTTTCCCTCAAGATCTTGAAGAAGTCTTCATGCAACCTTTATTTTGCAACATTTTTCTTACACCTAATGGGTCCCTCATTGGGGACAACTTTGATGACTTATGTGTACTTGCTAAAACCGGATACTCCCAAGTTAAGGACCTCTAGAATTCGACTATCAAAGCATGGGAAGCCTTGGAAAACACACGTATTCCAAAAACTAACCAAGGACGTTTGGTGTTAAAAAGAGAATCCTAAACAACATTCCATGGGACCTTAAAACCTTTGAATCGTGTATAAACCAATGGAGTTGGGTGAACACGTGCCACAATATAGATTTCATCAAATGGGTCTACTTGGTCATTCAAATAGTTGGCACATTCATTGTAATACATGAATGCTCATGCACAAACCCTAGCAATCAACTATTTCACATTAACCCAAGCATCGTTTAGGTGCCCTTCCTTAAGGTCAAACTTGTGCATGTTTCTATGCAGCTCAAGAAATCACACACACTCATTTCCCTTGGTATGGAGGACCCCTCTGGTAAGGAAGGCACATTTTTACTTTTTGAATCTAAGTTTGTTACTGATCTTAAATGGGACCTCGGTCAATTGTTTTGGGGAGGTCAAGAACCAAAATTTCGGTCCCCTTCTACCACTATACTTATCATATCGAATATTGGTCTATCATAAGGCATGAAAGGATGGAATCGATCATCACCACTCTCCTCAACAAGGAAGGATTGAAAATGAAACACATTATTAAAATTCTTAATTGACTTTGGCACAATTTGAAACCAACGAAGGTAGCCATGTTAGTTTGGCTCACCCTTTCATGTGGAATACATGTCGGGGCTTGGCTAACACAAATGGGGGCAGATGGAAATTGCACCATCTATCATGAAAAAACGTTTGAAACTACTCAACATAGGTTCATTAGATGCCTTTGTGTCCTCCCATTCTAGGGGGCCTTCAGATAGTTACTAAACCATTAAAGCTCCACCGACTTTGCTTCTTAAACTCATATTCTTTTTGGAGACATTTTCTTCAACTTTAACAACATAAATTTTCATTGTTTCCAAGACCACATAATGGCTTTACCTACACGAATCAGCCAATTGACATTGTTAGAACCTCTTTCATATTTTATTTATGGAGTGATAGATGTGTTTTTTTTTAAAGATAAGTTTTTTGCATTCGGTCCATCCACCACCATATTTGGACCTCCACTATTGAAGTTGGCATTGCAACCTAGGACACAATTCAACTTCAAGCTGGTTTTAGGGATCCCCTTAAATAAGTAATCTTCAATTTATTTTATGAGACTTGGTGCCCTCATGGCATGTTTGTGGATTAGAATGGTCACTTCCACTAGAAGCACCTCTTGATGTTGTATTTTTCTAATGTTGATATGTGATGCAATTGTCCCCACTTTCACCGTCTTATGGGGTTTCACCTCTAACTCTCCGCAAGAACTATATCCAAATGGCATTTTGTCCCAAGATTCCGAAGTGGGAGTCCCAAAATTGGGACTCTTATTCTCCTGAAAGTTTGGATGCTCATATCTTCCTCAAATCAAACATGTTTGGAGCATGTGAAACTAATATCTTATAACCCTCAAAAAGATCTTTGCAATGGTGTATTGCATACCTCAATCAATGATCATTTGACCCTTGTTGCAAGGGGATTTATGGTCGTGAGGTAAATTTTTGGCTTTTCTTTTGATCATAACTTGTGCATATTAGGTTTAAATGAAGGATACAAGGGCACTTTAGGCATTCACATTTCAAGACCTTTCCAACGGTATCCTAAGGGCTTAATTTAGTGTTTGTTTGCCTTTTCAACCAAGGATCTAAACATTTGGGACTCCCACACAAGTGTAATTCCCAAAGTGGAAGTGCATTTAGAAGTCATTGGGCTCCATCTCTTGCACTCTCCCACATTTGGGAAAGTGTGTTTCACACCCAAACACATTCTCTTGGCCTTATGGGCCCTTGCACTCCACACTTAGTCGTGAACTCAATGTTAGGGTTACAACACCAATCTTGTTCTATCACATGAACTTGATTGGTAAATTCATTATTTTCTAACCAAACCATAAAGGAGGTGGGTGTGGGTCATGATTCTATATTTGCACCCAATGTCTATTGACATGCATTTAATGTCATTCCATAACAAATACATTTTTTATTAGTTCTGCCCATAAATAAAAGATTGTGCATCTATGTAGGATTTGGGGTTAAAATTAACCAATGTGAAGATGACAATTGTCATGTATTTAAAATGATATTTTTAAATATATATGATTTTTTCTGTTTGATTGGCCATCCAATTTGAAGGTTGACAATTTTTCATTATTGTTAAGGAGAATAAGAAGCATTCTTTTTGTTGATCAAAATTCATTAAACTAGACTTGTTCGTGGAATTCAATGCATCTACTAAATTGTCATTGCAACACTTGAAACCCAACCGTAGGTAAGGAATTTTTTACTTAAATGTCCATGATTAAAATGTGTGAAGATTACAAACTTAATTTAGGATGTGTTGGTTTTGTTGTTTATGTGATGTAAATGGATTAGGAAATCCATCCACAATTAGGTTTTTGTTTGCAAATTCGTAATTTGTAAAATCATGCAAAGCAAAATGACACAATTTTCATGGGGCCACCTTTAAGTGCCGTGGGTGACAAAAGGTACCCTCACAAATGCCACCTAAGAAACAACATGTGAAAAGCAGTTGAACATAAAGACCACAAGGTTATGTCAAAAATAATCTCATAATGTATTTCAATGTATCAAGGCAACACCATTTATTATGAAGATTAGGTTTACGAACTTTTCATGTGACATGGGTCTTTTGGTTGATGATGGTTATGTAATGTGGCAAAGACAATGATGAATGCGATATGGGTGCTAGTGGTGCCAAACTATCATGGAGAATATCATGGCATGAAAACCACATCTCTTCTTCTTCCTTTCTTCAGATGTTTGTTTCCTTTCATTCCGTTTGTATTTGTGTGGGAATGTAATGTTTTTGGATTAGATAACTAGTGTTTGTTTTCTTGCTTGTTGAATGTAGGTTTCAACCTAGAATTGGATTCCATGTGGTGGCAACTCATATAGATAGTCCATGTCCCTATTTCTCACTCATCAAAGGGAAGTTTCTTGCACATTCAAGTGCAAACTTATGGACTAAGCCCATGAAATACATAGTTTGACATAAACCTTAATGGAATGGGTTGAATTTTTCTTTGGAGGAAAAATGGCAAGCTTGTGTACATGATGAGTTCATCAAAGGTAGACAACTTATGTTGCACATTCCCTAGAGCTATTAAAAGTTCCTAAGAGGCTTTGGATATGCCAAAACATGCATCCTTGTAAATGAATTGCCAAAGCTAGAACTTTTAATTTATTTTGAATTTGACGTCTTATTTTGCAAGAGGTTTATTTATTTGATATCATCTTTTGAAAATGGTTTGGTCTTGGGTTGGTATTAATTGGTAATTGTCTATGTGTTTCCAATGGGATACCTTCATTAATTTATTTTTCAATGGTCATATGATTTTATTAAAAAGATACACAATGAAGAAGCTATATTGGTCATGGAGTTGACAAATAATTTCAAACATTGAGTTTTCATAATTTTAATACATTTCAATTTAAGGCTCATTCAACTTGGTTTTAAAATTGAGGTTCTCAATTTGGTATTTTTTATCTTTCTAATTCAATAAACAAAGTACAACAATATATGGTTCACAACTTGTCATATTTTATCAAACACTCTACTTGAACAATGCATATGGAGAACAAATAAGGCCTTTTGGCCATATCATAAACTTATTCATTTTGCATTCAAATTACTTAACAATGTCATTGTTCACAATGATTTTGTTTGAACATGTAACAAAGGGCTTGGAGCCATTACACAACGAACTACTTGTTATTTTAGCAAATCGATGTTTAACTAATCCATGTGGTTAAGAATATTTCACAAATATTATGAAAATGTTTATGATATATTCTTAAATTCTTATGTATACATAAACATTGGTTACTATTGGATGGCGCATGTTAGTTTGCTTGATTACTTCAACATTCCAACCTTCCTCAATCCCCTTAGACCTATCCATACACACATTTTTTCCACAACAAATAGGTACTAAACTTCAATTTTTTTCACATGCATGCATATGGTCCAAAGTTTAAGGTTAATATATTTTATGAAATATTGTACATATTTGCATTTTTTCAATAGATGTATTTTGTACCCATCCTTCCTATCAATGCATCCTTTCTATTTTTTATTCATGCACATATGAAGTTTTATATTATTGGGGTGAGCACATCTTCACCTCTTAAGATCTCTCTGGGGTTTTTTATATCAAAAAATTGGCAAATCTTTCCCCACAAAAAGTCAAATTTACATTTTAAAACACGATTTTTCAAAAAATAATTCCCAATTTACATATATATATATATATAAGGCAAAAAATTTCCCCCAAAAAATCATTGATTAATAGGAAAGGTGATTGCATTTTAGACCTATATTTTTAAAAATGTATAACTAGTTGCCCCTTGAAACAATGCTTTTACCAATGTTGGGTAAGAAAATTATGTATCTATATAACTACTTGAATTAACACATTTAAATCCATTTAAATACATTTTTTGGTCAATGAACATTCAAAATTCACCTTTTTACCCTATACAATTTGCCCTTATTTGGTGATAAGTGAATTTGTTTGAAACAAATTAAAAGTATGTGTGAAAAGGAAGCTTTTAATGATGGCTCATGTAACTAGTTCACCATTGGTTGCATACGCATTCTACTTGTTGTACAAATATTTTGTTCATGGATCAATCATTTCAAATATTGACCTCTTTTATTAGGACTAATGATAGTAGATCCAAAGTAGTTTTTTTCTCCTAGAATTGAAGAAACAAAAAAGAAAAACATTTTATTTTGGGTATTTTAAAAAAATTGTGTAGCTGGTAATCCTTTTAAAAAAAAGGCAATGGGAAGATGCTTTGAACATAAATTTCATATATGACCACCCATGATGAAATAATATTCTTGGGTTCATTTTATTTTGAAAAGTTTGTGCCTTTGTAATGTCCTAGATTGTGACTAAGTGAGAATGGTGCAAACTACATTGGAGGTACAATTGCATAGAATATGCTAATCTTGCCCATGGTAGTGTGTTGATCATGCTTATCACCATTATAAATCTTCTCGTTGATGTTTTAAACATGATTTATCAATGACCATCATTATTATTCTTTGCATCTTGTGTGACTCAAGATTCAAAGTTGTCAAAGACAAAGTTGAAAACAAGTCTACACCACAATTTTATTATGTGACACATGTCATATTGGAAATGTACATGTGATCAAATGAAATAAAAATTAATGTCAATAGTGCACATTTTAGGAGTTCTATGTGTTTATCATGTACTATGGAATGGGCTCAGTAAAAGCTTGTTCTACACAGGAATGCATTGTGCCCGGTAGGGCAAGATGCCATTCTGTGGTAACAGGTTCTACCAGGGATGTTCCAGACTGTAACTGGTGCTCCCCCACCATTGGTTCACATCACTATATATCATTCCCCACCATCTATCTATCTATCTATGAAGGAAAAGGTTTGTTTGTTTTGTTTGTACTTATGAGATCCACCGAACTGGGATGCTTCAGATCTTGTTCTTGGTCTCTTTGGAAAGCTCTCTACGAGGAGGGTGCATCCACTTGATTTCATGGCATTTGGACTTGCGGTGTAGAAGTTCTTCAATATTGAATGATTTCTTCACTGAAAATTAAAATGGAATTAAATTAAATCGTAGCTCAAATTTTTGGAGGAATTGGAATGTGCCTTTGGTGTTGTTTGAAAGATCTTGATGAGCAAAGATTTAATGGAATTTATTTGGTAAGATTTGGATTCAGAATGTGGAAGATATTGATTTTTAAGTGATTTCTGCTGCTGAAAATTCAAATAAATTCCCAAAAAACCAGGTTTTGGAAGGAAAAATCAGTTGAAAACGTGGTAACACTTGGGCCCAACAGCACAGGCCACACTAGTACTCAATGAACCAGTAGTTTTCACCAAAGGATTGGTTTGGTACCGGCGGTTCTAAAGGCAGTTAGTATTCATATTTGTTGCAATGTATTGTCATGCTTCCCAACAACAAATACGTAACTATAAGCTTCTTCCTAAACTACAAGGCTCAGTTGCCCTTTTTGCACTATTATGTATTATGGTACTTTTGCAAATGGATGTCAAGTAAGCTGCCCTTTGGCAAGCTTTTAGTCGGGCAAGACAGGTGGGATGGCTAGCATAATGGGCAATAGTGAGAGCCGGTTTCATTCCATTAGCATCTTTGCCGAACAATTATGATGCGCCTTGAAATGACTATGGGAACAACATCAAAATGTGATGTGAACATCATGTGAACCAATGGGCACAACATCAAAACATCATGAGATCATCATGTGAATCAATGGGAACATCATGGTGATGATGATGGAAACAGGGAGAATAGATATCAAAATACAATCTTCTTGTCTGGAAGATTATGAATTATCATCCAATTGGCATGTGACATCAATGTACCCAGTGTACTATAGTTTTTTTTAACATGAACATAAATTTTTTGCATATCGAAGTACCTTTACCATTTTAGCAATAGACTGCCGAATAATTAATTAAATCTTAAATCTTAACTTCCACACTTGGTTTTTTGATTTTGAAATTTGCAGTAGGTAACGGTTATATAAAATAATAAACATGAACATTTCAGCATTATGGAACAGCCTTGTGTGTCTAGACCAACGTTGGGCGGTTCTCAAATGCTGACCTGACTCTCGACCCGGTTCTCACAATGAGGACCGATTGACACTCTTAAATGTGAGACCCCAACTGGAAACTGACCTTAGGTTTTCACATGATCGAGAACCGGTTATGAGAACCGGTTCAAATGTATACACATGTATATATTGGAGAACTGGACAGGTTCTCTCATAGAACAGAAATCCGGTTCTCAGAGTTCTGTGTATCATTTACTGGCTCCTCCTCTTGTTCTTCTTCTCACTTGGGACCTCCTCTTGTTCTTCTTCTCACTTGGGATTGGTACTCTTCTTTTTATTGCTATTATTGTTTTCCCATTATTACTGTTTTCTCTTTATTGGTACTATTGTGAACCTGGTGCAAAATGCACCCGTTGAAAAAAAACTGTCAAAAAAAACAAAACCCATTAAAAAAAAAAAAAAAACAAAGGTCCGGGCAATTTAACTAACACAGAAAACAAAACTTATAAAAATTTAAAAAAAAAAGTTCCGGGCAGTTTAATTGACACAGAAAACAAAAC
>Ga0116229_10008577_pt1 | contig 15837 bp, 7 predicted proteins | sample S1TSphgellanicum_3_FD_87313 | JGI IMG/M metagenome (GOLD analysis project Ga0116229, IMG submission 87313) | Host-associated microbial communities from peat moss isolated from Minnesota, USA - S1T2_Fc - Sphagnum magellanicum MG | ecosystem: Host-associated > Plants > Peat moss > Unclassified...
AAAATCTAAGGCTACGTATTTGCTTCTTTTTTTTTTTTGGATGACGTCTGGCCAGCAGCTCTGGGGAGCATTCACACCAACCGTGCAGGAGGAGAGGTTGCTTCCGGTCCGAAGTAAGTAACGGCGGGTGGGGGGGGCACGGGTGCATTATGCACCGGGTTCACACTAGTATTAATAAATGCTGGAACATTGATATTGGCCTCAAGGGTTGCAAAATGGCTCTTCCCAAATGCAATGGTATCCTTTTTTCCAGTCTTGGGGCCACTACAAGGCCAATAAAGTACAGCATTTACTAGTAACTTGGGGCAGATTGAAAATATATATTTTTTCTATTTCAGCCTTGATTCCTAGTGTGAAAGCCCATGGGGCTGATTTCCAACTTTTGCACCAATAGGAATGCTTGATTTGAGTTGAACATTGGCCTTGACTGGTAATGTAAAGTGGGCCTAATAAGAATGTTTATATTTGAAGTTGCTGTGCAAGAATGGATAGCTATTACAAGAAGGACTCTTTTATGAGGTCCATATGATCAAACCCTAAATGCTTGGAAGTGTAGAGATAAGCATCCTTATGAATGTGATTGCATTCTGAAGTCCCCTCCTTCTGGTCTATTGTTGTGCACCCCTAGTTATTTAGTATCAGGAACAATGAGAAGCTGAATGTGAAGAAGACAAATCGTTCCAGCAAAGAGTAGACCTTGGTAATATGGCAATGACATTGTTGGATATGATGCTTTGGGGGGACCATTCTTTTGCTCACAAGATGGTCCATGAAGCATGGAGAATGTTTGCAAGTACTAAATTGGAAACCTTTGTGTTCAACTAGTAAGAAATGCTAATTTTGTGATCATCACATTGGGTATGATTGGTAGGCTTGATGCCCTTAACCCTCTAGTCTCCTTTGTTTGAGGGACCTTCTCTTTTGCACACATATCTGCCTCTGTTTCTGGGCGTGTACCTAATCAGCTCATGGTCCTCACTGACTTTGCACATCTTTTTATTGAGCTAAGTTTAATGCTCATTGGATTATGTATCTCACATCTATGTCTACATGGGGTGATGTAGTAGTGAATAACACCTTGAATCTATGGTCAACACTGAACATAATTTTGCAAAGGCATCTTTGTAGTGTGTATGGAAGCATGCAATGCACATACTAAACTAAAATATTCACTATGAGCTAGCTATCCACCAGTAGAAGTTCTGTGGAGATGGTTGCTTTTGTTTACTCTGGTTTTGGGGCAGGGATGCAGCTGTTGGTACTAGTGTGGAAGCAAGACACAAGATGAACCAGTGGACATGAATGGACCAGTGGACATGAATGGCTTGTCATTGCCACTCAAAGCTGCCATGTACCATACTAACAGCAGACAGACCAGTTATCAGCAACAAATTTATCCAGGGCTATGCAACAGCCGCAGGTAGTAGAAATTTCCTAGGTCTAGCTCTCAAACTTATCTGGACAGCTTCCCAGTACTATTGCTAGGCACAAAGCATGTTAGTACCTGGAGCAAAATTTGTGAAGAGATTTACTGTTGACCTTAGCATTGAAGTTGCCACCATGCTTGTCATTTGATATTTGTCAAGGAGCAAGATGTGAGTATTTTGAGCTAGTATAGGAAGAATTGCATGGTTGCAACATTGAGGACTATTGAGCAGTACCATATCTTAGCACACTGTCAAGTATCAATGAGTGCATGAAACACTTGGATCCTTCAAAAGAGTTTCTGAACATACTGCCTTTTTATGCAAAAATCATTTCACCATAAAGGATTTGCAAACATGCTTGAGAGAAGTGTCTTCCTCACACAACATAGCTACATGACAATCAAACTCCTGAAATCACATTGAGCACAAGAGGAAAATGACAAGTATCAACCCATCCACTCCACTGCATTGCATACTTTGTGATTTCAAGGTAATGAAATCTTATGAAACTTGAGGCCAAATTTTGTTGTGGTGCTCTATGCCTTGTAATTGCTCCTACATTTAAGTCCCCTCCACATCATCTTACATTGTCCACCTGCATTAAGGATTTCACTCCATGAAATGAGCTCATTGTATAATTTCAAGATACCTTGCTGCCATTTCAAAATCTGTGTGTTTGGCAAGTTCAACTTTATGTACAGGATTTGATTCTATGGAAAATTGTTAATTGGTGAGCTGGATCCTCATAACAGTTGAACTGAATCAAACTCAGTGTAGAATGATCTATTAAAAGTTGGAAAACCTACCCAAGCTCTGATAATCTCATGTGAGCCATTGCATAATCTTCAAAGAATTTGTCTTCATTCTGCCACAAAATATGTTTTAGCATATAAAGCAAGACAACTAATGTTGGATTCAACAGTTGTCTACATGAATTTCTGAACACTGCATAGGTGGGCATGAGTATCACTGCAAGGGCAGATAGTAAGATTCAGGAATTGTATGTGAAAGCCTTTTGGCAAAAAGTAAAAACCTTCGGAAATAAATTTTCCTATACCATTGCATTGATTCCATTGATAAAGTGCACAAGTGTGCTTCATTGTCAATTGCAAGCTCATATCAAAGCATCAAGGTTATGAGTTGGCAAAAAAACCCATGGGTTACACTGCAGAAACGCTGCAGACCTTGTTTTGTACCAATGCAGCAGTACAAGTGACCTATAAAGTGGCTTAGACCTTGATAATTTTCCAGTTCTGATGTAGAGAAGATCTGGAAACAAACTTAGTACCTTGGCATATAACTCAACATATTTTCGAAAAATTGGGTCATTCACAAGGCACTTGTCAGATGGTAGCTGCAGAAGTCCTTCCTTGGGGACACTGCTCAACAATTCCCTGTGGATACAGATACTTTCAAGTTTACCATGTAACAGATGGGTAGGATGAATCAGAAAGAATGGTGCCACAAATGATGAATCCTCTGCATGTCAAGCTTGAACTATAATTAAATAGTCCTCCATAGAGAGATTTATGCCATATAAATGCAACTACTTACTTGAAATAAGAATTGTCAAAGAGAAGGGGGTTTGAAGTCCATGGGCCTTCAAAATTTGAACGTTCTTTGTGACATCTCCCCTGGCATTGCCATATATTCAGTTAATATGTGTACATCATGGGGTTGTTTTTTCATGTTCAAACAAATCCATTATATCTTCACACCTAAAGGAAAAGGTAAGAGAATTGTGAGGAGACTTACAATAGTGTGTGCACCAGAAAGGGCAACAATGTCTTGATCACTCAGACCATAAGCTCCAAAAACTGAACGAAGCATATCAGCTCCTGGTAAGCAAAATTTGAGAAAATTGTTATATATGATTGGAAGTTGACCATTCGAACTGTTGGCATGTCAGCAATCATGAAGGTCCCTATGTCTGAAGACAATGTTCACTGAAGCAACAATTGGACAAATAGTTCAAATATCTATCATCCATGCTGAAGAAGGAAGAGAGAAAAACCCAAGATATAGGTCTGATGAGGACATGAGTTCCAATGGAAAATGCAAAAGTTGCACTACATTGACAGTGTGTAAGCAATTGAACTACATCTCAGATGCTCCAAAATATCTTTGATTGGTTGTGCTATTCAATTAGTATGAGGTCAAATGTGATGCCACTACCTTTGTTGGGATCAGGTAACCGACCCTCTGGTGCAGCCTTCATTGCATCCTGTGAAGACAAAGATGTTTGACATTATGGTATTTGAAGCATTTGTATCATTACTGAGTGCCTTGGACAAGTAGGGAAACGAAAGGTAATGTGACCAGGATGGAAATGAATTTTCAGCCAAATTATACCTTTCTTCCTGGGTGGAATGGCACTTCTGGGCCACCAGTGACCTCAACAGCAACAACACCAGCTAGCTGAATTGCACAAATCCACATTCTCAAGAACAACTCGTGGAATAGAGTTTTAGAGGGGGAAAAAAGGCTTCTTGCCCAATCAAACAATCACAAGTCTTTATTCAACATGTTGCTTAGGATTATTATGTCTCAAATTGAGAGCAGGAGTGCAAGTTTTCATAGACTCAACAATCAAATAAATCTTCGTGTGCTCTGCTGCTGCAACAAATACCCTTACCGCAAGAAAGTCACCATATGATAGCTTGGGAAATGTTTCCTTGAGAGGTTGGAGAATTTTGAAAGCAATTTCAAGCCCAGCATTGGCTTCATATTTCAGCTCCTCTGGAAATCTTATCGACCCAAATGGTCCCCCATTCATGGCCTTTTTATTGTATGTCCCTGCTGAATGCCATCTGTGGTCTTCGGGCATTTAGAACCAAATCTGGTGAATACTTTTGACTCCTCTTCCAATATAGTCCTAACTTCTAACATGATGGTGAAAAGTTAATACTTTCAAATGTAGGAATGGCCAACATAGATGTGTTCATCAATTTGAGGCAGGGCATGGAATTATGTGTGAACAGGGTATGTGATGAAGCAAACAAATTCACAACCTACTAAGCTTTGATATTGAATTTTAACACTTACAGGAAACGTAGAACAAGGGGTGCACAATGCTTCTCTGTCAAGCACATATAAGCATTCACAAATCAGAAAATGAGTTATAGTTCGAACATGTGGTGGGTGTTTTAGAAAATGATTTCTACATTTCAAGTTTTTGAAGGCAATCCTAAAATCAACCAAAGAAAGCATTTAAAATCAAGTCAAATGTCTTAGGTGCATGCATAAAGACCTGAAATGATCCCACGCAATTTCTTTCGACATTTTTCAACATCAGCCAAATATTCTTTGGTGACACATGGATATGAAGAGCCTGCTCCAAAGCACGACATTGAGTCCACTTAAAAAACACAATTGAAACTTTGAACTCTACAAAATCACCACAACCGGTATCTGCATCATGTGATAACAAATAATAACCACAATATGCTGCAACCATACATCATTAATATGCTTTTTTATTGATGGAATAACAAGTTTCATGTGTTTTATAATCTCCTATTGTTTCCCTTCCACAGTATGAACCATGTAAATTTACAAAATTAATTCATGCAAATGTGTCTATGGAGTCACAATGTTTGATTTCAAAATGAGGTCCAGTCGGTTGCTTCTTTCAATTGACAAAATAATCTCTCTCCTTCATACAAACACTGATATGTTCAGCTGAAAGGGGATGAGATTTAGACTCAATGGATCAACCCCTCCATCTCCAAGTGGTGGAGCACTGTACCTCTTCATAATAAAGCCTGCTTTTACAAGACTTAAAAGACATGACTTTTGACATGTATCCAACTTGTATCTCTTGGCACATCAATTGTTATGAGATTCAAGATTTTGAAAATTTTGAATTGTCATATCCATTGTGTTGTTGCTCAAGAGTATATTGATATAATTGTTGCCTAATGACAAATATATATGATTCTAGTAAAAGTAATACAATTAGAAGAAAAGTGAACCAACAAGCCTAGCTAGGAGTTTATTACACCATTTACCTCATAATATTCTTGTTCCATGATGGGTTTCAAAGCCCTAAGGTAGGAAGTTGAAGTCTAGAAAAATTGTTAGGTTATTGAAGCATATTGACCAAGTTGGGGGTTGCATGCCGTAAGTGCACACAAGGTTTGTGAGGTTTTCACTATGAATTGTTTCAAGAATTGTCCCTAATTGCCACTAATATCAAATAACATGTGAGCTTTGGTTCACCAAGTAATATTGGTGGAAATTGGTAGAATGTATCTTGAGGGAAATTTTTAGTAAATGTGGGCCATATTTTGTAGAGTCTCTCACCAATAAGTTCAAGTAGTGGGAGATTTGGAATGCATCAATGGCATGCATCAATTTTAATCAATCTTAAATATAACATACATGAATTTTTTAAATGCTAAATGACCTAATTTGTAATTGAGTGTAATATCAAAGGGTGGAAACATAATAAAATAGAGAGAAAAATTATCTTGTCAACATTGGATATAAAGTAACAACAAACTAAAATTGTTATATGTACAATGTTTTAATTTGAATGATAAAACAAAATTCACTATTGTGAATTATTTTTCAAATTCAACATTCCAATAAGTTTTTACTTATTTTTTGAAATGCTAGTAACTATAAAATTTAGTTTATTCTAATGTGGCTAATTTTAAAAATGTGGAATTATGAAACTTTAAAAATTCAAAGAATGTTTCAAAATTGTTTCAAGATTTTAGAGCTTTAAGAGTCCTTTACCATGTATAAATGGGTTATAGTGTACATGAGAAGTTATATTTTAGAGTATAATAAAACTAAAGAATGTGAAAATTTTATTTTTGGTGATGATTGAAAATTTTGATAATTTTTCAAATGAAATATTGAATTTGTAAGGAATTTTTGTACTTTTAAAAATTCATATTTATTCAATAATGACTAAAAAAAAAATGTGATGCATTAGGGAAAATTTAAATATTTTTTAGAACAAGTTACAAAAAAGTTCATTCAAAAATTTATTTGCATATAAAAGTTATTTTTAAAAAAAAGACTTGCAATCCTTTTCCAAACTAATCCTTTTAGCTCCTAGTTACAAGTTTTGGGCCAATACCCTAATGCATAGAAATATCCTTATTCATTCTTTGGAGAAAATTGATATACCTTTCAATTGTGCACCAAGTGCCTACAAAAGGAAGATTATCCATGGAGTCAAACATGATCAAACAAGATTGGCATGTTTGTGATGGGTATTTAAGTATCCAAATGACCCTTTTGATTGCTTGTGGGTTGGCGCAATGTATCCATTGATACAAATGGTCAATATTTCAAGGCCTATTAATATGACAATTTGCATGAAACAACCCCTAGTGATAATAATGCAAATTGTAAAGATTGGCTGTTAATGCAACACATGCATTTAATAAACTGCCAATGGCAATCAATACATCTTACATTTATTTGCTTGTTTATTTCGCCAAGATTTATCCACTAGTAATTGTTGAAATTTGAATTTTTAACTTCTTGTTTATTACATATCTCACCAATATCCCCTAGTCTTGTAGTACCACAAACATGAAATGATCCACAAAGGCTTTTTAAAAAGCCATGTTTTAATATTCAAATAGAAGCCTTTTACAAACACAATTCACTTTGGTGGTTATTTATGTACTTTTTTAACAAACTAACCTAATATTATCTTTTATTGTTATTTCTATCCATAACCTTTCAAACAAAACCCAAAGGCAACCAAAACAAAGGTGCTTACACTATCCTTACACCTCTATTATAATAATTTTACATCAACATGGTTCTCTCCCCAACCATGAACACAAGAAAGTTCCTTCTACAACATCTTCTTCTTCTATTGGTTTTTTTTCCTCCTCCAGACTTTTCCTTTTTTTTTCCTCTATTATTCCTCTTTTTATCTCCTATTTGTGTTCCCCCCCTACATATATAAGAATTCCTAAACTATTTACATTTGAAGTCATGTGTTAATGCCAACTCTTTGTTGCAACATCCAATCATCCATGGTTATCCATGGGTACATTGACAAAATAAGGAGCCGAAGGTGCACCTTTAGCAAGGATTTCGATGACTTCTTATTTTGAAATATTCTGGTTATATATTAAGAAATTCCATTTTTAAGTTGTAAAAAGTCATAAGAAAGTCTTCTTGACTAGAAAATATGTAACATCATACTTTTATGTGAATATGTGTTTTAAGAGTCTTTTCAAAATTATGTCATTTTCAAGTCCTTTAAGAGTCATTTATGAGTTTTTTCAAGCAGTGAAAGCATTGTAAAACACTAATTACAGTGATTAATCAATGTTTTTGAGATTCCAAATTTCATTAGATTAATTTCAAATTATTGCACATGTTTCCACCATATATTAAAAACATTATCATCAAAACATATTAAAAAAAAGTGCAATATTAATATAAATTTTGACACCAAAACGTGAAAAATAAAGCATTGTTATAGTTCCTATGGCTCCTATATTTGTGAATGTACCCCCATCCACAAGTTGGTGATTGCTAACAATACTAGATGGCATTAGATTGTAATATTTGTATAATGATATCCAACTCATTATATTCAATTGTTTTGTTTGGCACCCAATTGATGGCAAATTTCTCAAGTACTTTGATATTGATTCCATGCCCAAACTTGATTTTTGGACCTATTTGGAATGTAGCTAAAGTTTACATTGATAATCCTACAAAATTGCTGACATAAAATGGAGATGGTGTGCAAGATCATTTGATTCATCCATTTTGCAAATTTTTAACTTAACTAAATCCTCTAGGGTTTTTGCATATATATTGTACAAGAAATTTTTGTTAGCATATTGTTGAACAAAATCTAGCCCACCCAGACCCATTCCTTTTTGGCATCTTTTGAAACTCTTAATTTACTAATTTGCCTATAATACGTGTAGCACACAATAGAAACAAACATGACCCAAAATTACCATACTCCAAATTTGCAAAATATTAACTACTTTAATTAATTGCGCATTGAAATTTAAGCTTTTCATGGCTAGGTCATGAGAACTAAATTTGTGTGGAATTGTTCATGGATTTTTCATGTGTAACACTTGGTATTGAACTTCTGAAATTAGACCTCAATCTTTCTTCATACATAAGAGATCCTTATGTGTATACATTATAAGACTAGATCAATTGTAGAATCAATTCTTTAAGTGCAATGGCTCTTCAAGTTTCTACTATGTAAGTTGTTCCAATTCGTCTTTTTCTTATCCCCTTCACTCTTGTGTGCAATTTCTCTTGTGTATAAAATCTATTTAGTTCTTTTCCTTGGAATTTCTATCAAATCCATGATCCTTTTGTCCCTTTGATTCTCACGCACAAAGTTTAGAACACTACCCCATTGGTTTTTGTTTGTTTATTTGTAGCAACATTGATGAAACATCCCTAAACAAATTCAATCATATTTCGCCTTAACTAGAAACATTTCTGTGCATTGATCATTAAAACTATAGCCAATAGATGGACTTGAGGCAACATGCTCACCCCTAAAAAGGAAAATTTCCAAAAATTTGAAGTAGTGTTGCCATTTGGTGAATTTTCACCAAAAGAAAAAACGTTGACCCCCACCCCCTCCCCCACATGGAAATCACTTACTAGGTCCTTCTTGGCCAACACAACACCCCCTTTCCACCCCTTGTATGGAACACACTTAATAGGTAATGGCCACTTGAACCACCAAGTGGGTTTCACCAATGGCCATTATTAGATATAATTGGCAATTGGGGAGGATGGTGATCTTTTGCCACATCAGTAGTTGGAACTTTAGAATAGGTACACAAATTTGATGTTCCCTTGGTAATTAATGCAAGTTAGATTCTTGAGTCATAATGCATATAATATTCTTTTCAATCTAAAGATGTTAATGAATTCAAAGCATTAATGTACCTCGTAAAGTTCTTGTATAAATTTCCTAGTGTATTTGGAGGGCACTTTATATATGTGAATATCCCTTGTAGTAACGAGTGGGGATTTTACACCTACCATTTAGGAACACAATATATGTACCTACTTATAGGTGTAAGGTCTTTCCACTTCCTAAATAGTAAGCACTTATGATCCCTACCACTTTTAATGCTTTACAATTGTTCTATTTATATTTATGCTTATGATCTAAGGTTTGCCTCATACTTCATGTCAGGTAAGGCCCACTATAGGGAAGGAAAACCCTAAATTAATTCTATCACAACTTGATTATTGGCCATGGAACAAAAATTAAATGAATAAGATGTGGAAAAACTCAACAAAATAATATATTATATGAAATGATCACATCATATGAATCTCAATAATGGATTTTGAGTTACTATAATATATCAATGGACTTTTAAAGTGCTAAAAACCTACATTATAGTCCATATCATATGATAATGGACTAATTATATTTACTAAAATGTTTAATTGAGTGATTTTTTAAAAATGGAAAATAGTGCGATGCCATTGGTACAAAGGAAGACAATTTTGAAAGATTTTGAAAACCATAAATTGAAATATACAATGAAATATGGAATTTTTTATAAAGTCCTTTATTCATTTAAATTAATAATTCAACTTCTCATTTTTTAAATGTAAATTTTTGATATAATTATCTATCATTGATAAAGTTTAGAAGTAAAAAAAAATTGTTTAACCTTGCCATATGATTCAAGTGCAATATAATGTATTTTGCTACAATGTATATGGATTTTTATTTTAACATTAGTATGGACTTCACATATGTTGGAAAGTACTACACCTTAGCATGCTTTCACCTTATGTTCATAAACTTCTTATCAAAATCTATTCTCAACATGTTTTAAGTTAAATTATGTAGAGATGGTCAATTATCATAAATTACATATAAGTTTATACAATTCTATCCATAACCACATGAACATTAATGTGCACATTTCATTAATTTGAATTTTTTTTTCTTTTTTTGGTTATCTTTACAAGTTTGTAATTGTTTGTTTTATTGGGAATTATTATTGGTCGATAAGGTAATTCAAAATAATTAAAAACCTTGTGGTGATCAAAATGACTTTCGATTGTTAAAATGAATTCTCCACCCAACCTTAGGATGACAAATATAATGTCATCCACCCTTGAGTTTAACAAATAATTTAAAAAAGTAACAAACATAATTAAACAAGAAAATGGAAAAACTAAGTAGATGCAGGGTTAAGTGGCTCATTTTCAGGAGATAAAAACTTTTTAAAAGTCCATTTTTTAGTGTTGAATTAACATAAATGGGGGGAACTATGGGTTGGTTAATGAGTTAATGAAATTCCTATGAAAATATATCCATTTAAACATTTTTTTGACATACATTTTACAAGGAAAAAAATCATCAATTCAACAAAAAATGACCCATGTAGAAACGTTTGAAAATGAAGTCAAGATTTTGGTTATTCAAAAGTCCATAATTATATTTTTGTTAAAGCTTTTGTAATGAAGTTTTTAAATCTATGTTTTTTTTTTCATCTATCAAATATTAAATTCCTATAAGATATATTTTCAAAAAATGATATTGAAAATTTCATGTGTATGAGAAGTGCAAATGGTTGGGATAGTCCATATGTTTTCATTTCAAAAATCCATTATTACATACTGGGTGCACATTTATTATGCACAAATTATATAGATAATTTTTTATTTAAGTTGAGAATTTTAAACCAAGTCCCAATTGTGCATATAAATGGTTCTATGGTATGTAAATGGCATGTTAATTCATTACACCCTATAGAAAATTGTAATGGGACACAAAAAGTGAGCCATTATAATTTACATTCACCCAACTATCAAGGATTTGAAACCTTAGCTTCTTCATTAATAAAGGTGAGAACACAGGCACCATAAGAAGGTTATGAAACAACTCAATCAATGGCAAAGATTGCATATCGACCATAGCATTAGCCCAAGTTTTACCATACGAAGGTAATATTAGATTGGTCAAAGCACTTTGGAAGAACTAAAGGTGTGCAAAAAATGGAAGTCTTCCAAATGGATCTTTCCAAGAAAACATGTGGTTGTCAAAAGGAATGGTTGACATCCATTTCGACAATGAAACTAATGTGGTGTCATGTCAATTTTGACAAACTTGAAGCTAATTAGGTTAAATTAAATTATTTAAAATTAAACTAAAGATAATTTTGTTATTTAAGTTAAATTAAATTGAATTTTGTTGGTTATGTTAAACTAAACTAAATACTAAACTAGGCTAGGTTATATTAAACTAAGTTACGCTATTTACGTTAAATTAAGTTAAACAAATTCACATCAAGGCTAAGTAAATCTACTTATGCAAAATTAAATGAAATTAATGTATGTCACTTAATTTAGTAATGTTCAATTTAGTTTAGTTTAAATAATTTAATTTTGTTTAATTTAATCAATTTTAGCTTAAGAAGCTTAATTAACTTAGTTTAACTTAAGTAGCCAAGTTTAATTAAGTTTAGTTTGAGTAGTTTAATTTAACTCAATTTAATTTAAATAACCCAATTTGATTTAAATTAACCAAGGTTAGCTTCAGTAGTTTGAAGTTAACATAGGATAAAAAATGTTCATGTTTGTAAATTTATGGTAAATAGTTTCATTTTAAAAAAATGGTGTAGTGCAATGGTTAAGGAATTGAACCTTTAAAGTGGAAGTCAAGGGTTTAAGTCTTTTCGGTTACAATTTAAATATGGGTGTAGTCATATTAACATGTACCATTAGAAGTCATAACCACTACTTAATTTTTTGAATTTTTGATTGAAAAAAAATACAAAACTATAATTTTTTTTATATAAAATTTTATTGTGAATACATTATGTACATATCATAACAAGTTGGAATCAATTTAATGAGTAAAAAATACACAATTTACCTTTTTAAGGACTTGTAACCACTGTTTAAAAATAATTTTGATACTAAAAGCACAATTTGAAAATATTTTTTAATGACATATTTTTGGATATTTTTTAGTATGCACCTTAGCGTAATAGTATCAATTTAAAAAAAAAAAGGTTTTTAATGTTTTTTTGAAAGATATATTAAAATGATTTAAAGAATATTCTTTAAAAAAAATGAAAAAGTAATGGTCTAAGGGGATAGGTGTGGCTTTTTATAATGTGGTTGGATCCATGTTGCCTAGGTTCCTAGCCAAGGTGCCTAGTTGAAATGGTTATCACAACTGAAATACGATTTTGGTTTAACCTAGGCTAGGTCACTTAATTCCCTTAGGCTAGGTCATGTAATTCCTCTAGGTTAGGCTTCTTAAGTTCACCTTCTTTCATTAAACTTTGATTGTCACATGGCATCACACATGAATTGGGCGAAAAAATGAATTTCCTAATTTTAAGTTGCCATAGGGCATCACACAATTGGGCCAAAAGAAATTTAGTTTAAATTTGCCATGTGGCATCACACAATTGTGCCAAAAACTCCTAGTTCCATGACTATCATGCGACATCATATGATTGAGCAAAAAATCCTAATTCTAGGGCCACCACGGGGTTGCTATGTGTTAGTTCATAAAGTGATCAATAAATTTGTTGAATGTATGTAGATTGCCATGTGGTAGCCAAAAATTAATCAAAAACTATTTTTATTTTATAATCTAATCGTTGAATATGCCCCCCATGGTCCTATGGTAAATTTGATTACTATCATGAAAAATAGTCATAAATGACATTTGCAACTAACATAATTTTTTAAATTAATGACATATACAACGAGGACGTTTGAACTAGCACCCATGTAGTCATGTACAATTATGAATGGCATAAATGATTACATTTGTACTTGTTTATGTAGTCCTAAAAATCAAATTTTGGCATAATGATATATACCAATTGCCCAACATTGGTGTTAACTTCAAAAAGAAATTAAAGAATAAAAACCAAGTGGATACAATTTTGTTTTGTGTAAAGTTTCATCAAAATGAAAAAAATAAAACAGAAAAAAAGAATGTTCTATCAAAAATATTTTCATTTAAAAAAAAGTTCCCAAAATTTGAAAAACAAATCTTGAATTTATTTTGCCATTTTTTGATTTTGATTTTAGTTTGATAACATTTTTTCAACTAATTTTTTACTATTTAATTTTTTTCTGAAAACATGTCACCATTTAATGCTAACAAATGATGCAACATTAAAATAATTGGAAAACATCACTTAATGGACAAGGTCAATTACATAGAAACATGGTGAGAACATTATGAAATGAATCCATCCAAGGGACTGTTAAAATAAATCAAAACTTTTACTTACATTCCATTATTCCTAAATTTCAACCTAAATGAGAAAATGTGTCATATATTAACTAGAATTTTAAAAGTAAAAAACAACCATTTCAATTTTGCATAAGAACCAAATATAAATTAACTTGCATACATACATGGACATTAAAAAATTCTCCTTGTGGGATATGGAAAGAAAAGAGAAGTGTAGCCCAAAACATACATTTTCTTAAAGTTATAATTTAGGTTACAAGACATGTTGTCAAAATTTTGATTTTAAAAGGAACCTTCAAACTCGGTTTTAATTTTTTTTTTTGTTTTTTTATCATGGAACCTCCATTCTAGTCTTGAGCCTAGTTTTCTTGCAAGTTTTAAAACTTTATCTCAAGTCATTTTCACAAAGAATTAAATGGTGTTCAATTTAAAATCAAATTCCATTTCCATTGCACAAAACTATGTCATAAATTTATTAATTTCATAAATTTGTTTAAAATTTGCACAAAATCTATTATTTCATGGGTTCATGTTTTTCGAGTTTTTTTGCACATGAATGTTATGTGTGTAAAACACAAATGATGCATGTATAAAAAAGATGTAATATTTTGAAGTGATGTTTTTTTAACATTGTTCAATGTCCCCCAACATTTTTTTTATGCTACCCAATGCCTAGCTTGATGTCCCTTGACATCATCTCAATGTCCCTCCATTGCTCACCAATTTTTATTTTATTTTTTCCTTCAATATCAATTAGAGTCTTCCCATTGTCTTTTGCCATCCTCCCATGATCCCCATTGTCCCCAAGCCTAAAAATATGCCAAACTTAGAATGCCCTATTTGAAATGCCCCCAAAAAAGATGTTCAAATCTTGATAGGTGTGAGTCAATGTGTAAATTATGCATATTTTAGGATCCATGTAAATGCATCAAAAATTGTAATGTGTATTGTCTAAAATTGATTTCAAAGTCGTCAATTTCTTAACATATATTCAATTTTTTAAATTGAGCATGACAATGGCCTTCATTTTTCTTTTTCAATTTATTTTATTCTTTTCCATTTTAATTCTATTATTTCTTGTCCTTATCAAGTTCACATCTGCGCTTATTATGTACTTCTAACACCAATTACATTTCACTAACTTTTCATTTACTTATGTAAAATTCAAATTATGAATAAAAGGAAGATGTGATGCAAAAAATATTTCAAGAAATAGAAAAATGATTAGCTTCAAAACATATTTATTTCCAATTAATATGCACACTAGGATTTTACAAAATTTGTGGAAATTTTCTTTTGGTTGTGTCCAAGGTAAGTAGTAGTAATATGTAAGGGTTAAGAGTTCATAGTGACGGGTGGTTTATAGGTTGCACCCATGCAATTAGTATGTACTTGTCCAACAATCTTGAAGATGGTTTATAATTCAAAATAGCTCTCTAGAGAAATTCCTTCTTTTCTTCATACTTTTGGTAGGGTGAGTAGAAAGTTGAATCGCTCAGACAAGCCCCCCAAATGGCCTTTATTGGGCGCTGACCCCACAGGGTCAGGGACTATTGCATTGGATCCAATTTTTGGAAGTTTTACCTTATTAGAACTGATTTCACATGAGGGGAACTAGTTTTTTTGGTGAAAGTGTTTAGACTGTTTGGATTGGAATGAATTTCTTTGGTGTTTGGAGTGTGGTTGTAGTAGGTAGATGTACAACATCTTATCTATTTGCAGGGCCACAGTGTTTGTGATGCCTTGGTACGAATGCATTTAAAACTTTAAATTTGAAATTGAGTTAGGTTATTTAATCATTTACACACATATATATGTAACATTTTCATACAATCTTTTGTATGTAATTATTCACATACACAAGTTATGTCATTTACAAAAGAAAAAACATGAGCTCCCAGTTTTTGGGCAATTATGATATATCGTAAATCAATTGTTATAATTTCTTGCTTCTAAAAATCTGCTTCAAATCAGAACTGGAGCTTAAATTTTCTGAATTTGTACCATTCAACATCACTGATGTGAAAAGGCAACCTTAAAAAGGTCATGCATGATTAGGCTACCTAGAGAGGCTTCTCTTTTGAGCCAAAAAAAAAAAAAAAAAAATAGGGGGGTTCTGGGGGTTTTTTTTCCATGGGTGTTTGTGCCTCTTATAAGGTGATGTGTTTTGGGAAATGTCCTCAAAGG